>Ga0114946_10000511_pt1 | contig 26085 bp, 12 predicted proteins | sample WalLakDeSediment_FD_88676 | JGI IMG/M metagenome (GOLD analysis project Ga0114946, IMG submission 88676) | Lake sediment microbial communities from Walker lake, Nevada to study Microbial Dark Matter (Phase II) - Walker Lake 11/02/13 Deep Sediment | ecosystem: Environmental > Aquatic >... | reverse complement strand
GGCGACGGCGACGGCGACGGCGACGGTGAGGGCGACGGTGACGGTGACGGCGAGGGCGACGGCGACGGTGAAGGCTGCAGCGACAATTGCGACGCCGAGGGGACCTCGCAGTGCAACGGCGACGTCATCGAGGTCTGCGCGGTCAGTGATCAAGGCTGCCTCGTTTGGACGTCCGACACCGACTGCGCGGACTTGGGTGAGTTTTGTGACGGGATCGGCGACAAGGTGACCTGCGTGCCCGCTTGCGTCGACCAATGCGCGATCGAGGGCGAAACCCAGTGCGGCGGCAATATCGTCGAGACCTGCTCCGTGGGGGAGGGAGGCTGCCTCGACTGGGTCAACACCGAGGACTGCGAGGCCGCCGAACAATACTGCGATGACTTGGGCGACATCGCGGAGTGCACCTGCGACGACGAGTGCATGGACGAAGGCAGCATGCAGTGCGGCGCTGGCGACGACGCCGTCGAAGTCTGCGCGGAGGCCTTCAACGGTTGCCTCGCGTGGGCCATCGAGGCCACCTGTGCGGAAGAGGAGATGTGCGAGCTGGTCGGCGGCACCCCTGCCTGCGTCGAGCCCGTTCCGCTCGAGTACTGCGTTCCGTTTCACCCCAACGGGTGTGCCGGTGGCGACCGGATCGATGACTTCATCATCACCGGCGTCTTCGAGCACCTCAACACCGGCTGCTCGCCCAATACCTACGGCGACTTCACCGGTGATCCCGCGCTGACCATTACCCTCGCGCCGCTCTCGGCCTACGACTTCACGGTCACGCACAGCTTTAGCAACCAGCGCGTCAAGATCTGGATCGACTTCAACCTCGACGGTGAATTCCAGGATGACACGGAGCTGCTGTTCGCCTCGCCCGGCGGGGCCAACCCCACGATCGGTCAGATCGCCACTCCCGCCGTCGGTCCGGTCACGACCCGCATGCGGGTGATGACTCGCTGGGCGACGATGCCCGCGAGCGCCTGCGATCCCGGCGGCGGGTGGGGCGAGACCCACGACTACACCGTCGTGATTGAGTAGACCGTGGAGCGTCGCTGTCGCTGTCCCCCCGCTGAACCGAGGCCGGGGGGGACAGCGGCCGCGTCACCACTCGATCTTCAGCCCGATCGAGGGCGCCGTCGGCAGCGACAAGATCGGCCGGACCGCGCGATAATCATAGCTATAATTCAAAAACTCGACGTTCTCGGCGTTGTAGACGTTTTGAATGTCGAGGTAGCTGGTGACCCGCACCCGCCGGTACAGCCAGCTCTTGTCGACGCGCAGGTCGAGCTGGTGGAAGGTCGGCAGCCGCTCGGAGTTGGGCGGGCCGACGATCGGGACGTATTCGGCGGTCTCGCCGTTGAACACCCCGGCTTGGATCGGGGTGATCGGGTTGCCCGAGACCACGCGCATGCGCGCGCCGATCCGCCAATTGAAGCGGAAGTCGTAGCTGGCGATCAGCGTCATGATGTGGGACTGATCGAAGTCGAACAGGCGCTGGGCCTGGCCCGGGCCCGGGGTCCGGACCGAGCGCATCAAGGTGTACGAGACCCACCCGTAGAACCGGTCGCCGAGCTGCTTTTTGAGCAGCAGCTCGGCGCCGTAAATGTGGCCGGTGCCGGTGTTGGCGAAATTCTCGGCGCCGGGCGCCGGCGTGCCCGGGATCCACTGCAATTGCGTGGATTGGCTGGTGAGGTTCCACAGCTGCTTGTAAAACCCGGTCAGCTCGACGTTGACCTCCCATGGCAGATCGCGGTCGACGGCCACGCTGGTGTGCAAGGATCGCTCGGGTCCGACGTTGACGTTGCCGAACACCTCGTCGGTCTGGAGGATCCCTGGCGCTTGGCTGTATTGGCCGACGCCGCCCTTGAGCCGGGTCTTGGGGTCGATGCTGAAGATGAAGCGCAAGCGCGGATCGACGACGGTGAAATTGAGGTCGCCGGCGTAGTGGCTCAGGCGCACGCCGGGGAACAGCAGCAGGCGATCGGCGACGCGCAGGGTCAGGGTCGAATACAGCGCGGGGACCGGGCGAATGTCGCCGGTCTCGCGGGTCTGGGCCTCGGACAGGCCGGGGCTCGGGGCTTGGGGGCCAAACCCGGGGATCTCGGCGCGGCCGCGGTACCAGGTCCCGACAAATTCGGCGCCGACTCGCAGCCTCGCGTTTTGGCTCAGGCGTCGGCTGACCTCGGCCCGCGACGAGAGCGTGTCGCTCTCGATGTCGAACCGGGTCGTGCCAAAGATCGAGCTCGACACGAACTCGCGCTTGTACGAGGGCGTGACCAGGAACTCCCAGGGGCCCTCGACCTTGCGATAGACCAGATCGACCCGGTGAAACCATTGGATGGTCTCGAGCGAATTACGATCATCGTCGCTGACGTCGTTTTGCTCGGTGAACAATAATTTGCTGCGATCGTCCGAGCCAAACACCCGGACCGAGAGCTCGCCGCGGGCGACGGGGTAATCGAACAAGGCCTGGTAGTCCCAATAGCGCGGGGCCAAGGTCAGGCCGATCCCCGCTTCGGCGGGGATCACCAGCGGGAGCAAGAGATCGACGTAGCTGCGCCGGGCCGAGAGGATGAAGCTGCCCTCGCCGAGCTTGCCCTCGACGAGCGCGCCGGCGTCGAACAGGTCGGTGTCGATGTAGCCGTGGTAGCCGTCGCGTCGGCCCTTGCGTGGTTGGACGCTGACGATCCCGCCGATCGCGTCGCCGTAGCGGCTGTCGAAGTTGCCAGGGATGAAGTCGATCTGCGCGAGGATGTCCGAATTGAACACCGAGGTCAGGCCGCCAAAGTGAAACAGGGTCGGGATCTCGTGGTAGCCGAGGTACACGCCCGAGTCGGCCGGGGCGGCGCCGCGGATCGTCAGCAGCCCGGCGCCAAACGGCGCCCGCGCGACCCCAGGGAAGTTTTGGACCGACTTGAGCGCGTCGCCGTAGGTCCCGGGGATCTCGTTGACCTCCTTGATGGTGATCGTGTGGACGACGGCCTCGGGCATCAGCTCGCGGTCGGTCGCGACCTCGGTGCGGTAGGGGCTGTCGGCGTTGCGCTGCAAGAAGTACTTGGCCTCGAGCAGGCCGTCGGGCTCGAGCGCGACGATCCACTCGAGCCGATCGAAGTTGGGCGCGAGGATGATCAGGCGTACGCGGCCCTCGGGCACGCCGTCGAGCGCGACCTCGCCCTCGTCGTTGCTCAGGCCCTTGATCATCCACGCCGGCTCGCGCTCGTCGCCGTAGAGCTTGCTGCGGACCTTGCCCAGGGGCTGATCGCCGGCCGGGATCGCGAGCACGGTCGCGCCGCTGACCGGTGAGCCGCGGCCGGCCTCGAGCAGGGTCGCGCGGACCCGGAGCATGCCTGGCGCTGGTTGCTCGGCGAGCTCGGGCTCGGGCTCGGGTTCGGGCTCAAACTCGGGCTCGGGCTCGGGCGGCGTGAAGCTCAAGCCGATCGAGAGCACGACCTCGACCGCCTCGCCAGCGTAGCGCGCGGGCTCGAAGCGCAGCGAGGCCACGGCCGCGAGCGCGACGGCGTCGAGGGTTGGGTCGACGCCCTCGAGCAGCTCGAGCTCGGTGGGCACGCCGTCGATCCCGACCACGTATTGAACGATGACGGTGCCGGCGGGAGGGCGCTCGCGCTCGAGCAGCTCGGGCGGGTACGCGTAGGTCACGGGGCGCTTGGGCTTGGGCGGGACGAGCTCGTCCGTCTCCGCGGGAGCTTGGGCGTCTGCGGTCGGCGGGGCCGCGTGGCTCGCGAGCGGCAGGCTGATCGAGCCGATCAGCGCGAGCGAGCCGATCAGCGCCAGCGAAACCACAGCCGAGCCGTGAGGGGGCACCGGGGCCGTGGATAGCACACTCGCGCCGGTTGATCGCCGAACTTCCAGCGGGTCTGTAAGAGCCCCGTCAATCGCCTCGTTCGGCGGCTTCCAGCCCATGTCACGCCACATCGATCGCTTCGCACCCCTGTTGCTCCTCTTGACCGCGAGCGTGTCTGCCAGCGCCTGCGACCGCGAGCACGGCGGTGGCCCGCTCGGTCCCGTCGACGTCGAGCAGATCGAGACCCGTGATCATCGTGAGCATCGTGAGCATCGCGAATACGCCGGTGTGTTGGAGGCCGAGGCCCAAGTCGCGCCCGTCGAGCTCGGGTTCGAGTGCAGCTTGGCCAATCAGCGAGTCCTCGCGGAGCACAGCAGCGAGCTCGTCGCACGGATCCGCGTGCAGGCGCCCAAGCAGCTCGACATCCCGCGTCCGCCGGCCCGCGTGGTCCTGGTCGTCGACACCTCGGCGTCGATGCGCGGCGAGCCGATCGAGGGCGCCAAGCAGGCCGCGCGCGAGCTCGTTGACAGCCTCGCCGAGGGCGACAGCTTCTCGCTCGTGGTCTTTCACTCCCACGCCGAGGTCCTGCTACCGGCGACGATCATCGGCGACCAGAGCCGCGCGGCGGCCCGATCGAAGATCGACAAGATGCAAGCGTGGGGCACCACCGATCTCGCCGACGGCCTGCGCCTCGCCCTCGCCGAGCTCAGCCTCGCGCCGGTCGGCGCCGAGCTGATCCAGCGCGTGGTCCTGCTCGGCGACGGCGTCGCCAACGACGCCGGACCCATCGCCGGCTTGACCCATCAGTTCGCCCAGCGCGGGGCGGAGATCACCGCGCTCGGCTACGGCCTCGACTACGACGAGGTCCTGCTCGCGAGCTTGGCCGAGCGGACCCATGGCCACTTTCGCTTCGTCGAGGAGCCCGACGCCGTCGCGGCCTTGTTTCGTGACGAGGTCCTGAACATCCAGCGGACCGTGGCTCGCGACGTCCGCGTGGGCTTGGCGCTCGGGCCCGGGGTCCGCGTGCTCGAGGTCGTCGGCCACCCGCTCCAGTGGAACTCGGGCTCGCGCCGGCATGAGGTCGCGCTCGGGAGCATCGCCGAGGGCCAGAGCCAGACCTTGATCGTGCGGCTCGAGGTCGGCCCGCACCACGCCGGCGCGACCGTCGAGCTCAGCGATCTCGAGCTCAGCTTCACCGACGTCGGGACCGGCAAGGGCGACCGCGCCGAGCGGGTGTTCTTGGCCGCGATCGCCAGCGCCGATCAAGCCGCGATCAGTCAGGGCCGCGACCTCGACATCAGCCGCGCCGGGGCCCGCGCGCGGACCAGCGCCGCGACCTTGCAGGTGCTCGGCCTCGCCCGCGACGGCCAGCTCGCCCAGGCCAAGCAGCAGCTCGCGGCGGCGGTGAGCTGGGCGAGCAGCGAGGCCGCGGCCCTCGACGACCCCGATCTGAAGCGCCAAGCCGACGAGCTCGCCTCGCTCGCGCCCGAGCTCAAGGCGCTCGCGCGGCCGCGGCCGCAAGCCCAGTCGCAGCTCGACCTCGCCGTCGGCCAGGGCGGCCAGGGTAGCCAGGCTGGACCCAGCCCGGCCGCCCAGCGCAAGGTCAAGGCGGCTCACAGCGCGGCGTACAACGGCCTGCACGACTGAAGATCTCGAATTAGAATCAGTGCGAGCGAGATTCGCAGCGAGGCTCGCTGGTGGTGCATTTGAACCGCAGGTGAATATGGTCATCGTGACCGCGGACGTGCTGGATCAGCGGATCACCTACGCCGGGGGAACGGGGATACTCCATCCAGTTTTCCAGCTGTTTTTTGCTGTATCGACCGGTTTCCAGGGCATGTTCGTAAAGAAGCTTCTGAAGTTTTGACTCGATGAAGATCGCCTCGACCGCGCCGGACTCGTGAAGAAGCTCGAGCAGCGCCCAGGTTAATTCGCGGTCGAGGTTGGCCTCGCTCATCGTCCGCCAATTGAGCTCTTCCTTCGCGTCCCAGATCTGTGGGTAGCTCAAATCCACGTCGCGCCCCGATTGATGCGAGCTGTGGGGTTTGAGCCGGCCGCCATTGCGGGCGCTCATGTTGCCGATCAGGATCGGCTGGCGCTCGGGGAACCGCCGGGCCCACTCGCGCAAGATTAAGTCCAAGGTCCCGACGGTCGTGCGCGTGGCCCAGCCCTTCCACGGCGTGTGCTTCAAGATCCGGCCTGGGCCGTCGACTATGGGCATCGCGCCGTCAACCGAGCCGGCGCCGGGGGTCCCGACCGACTGGCTCGAGGTCCCGGGCGGGCGCCGGTAGACGACGATCTTGGTCACCGGCGGGAGCTCACGCTCGAGCGAGACCCCGGGGTTGAGCGCCTCGATCTCGTGGTGAAAGATCTTGAAGAGATTTGCTACTACCTTCATCGAGCCGCCGCGCTTGATCGTGTAATGCACGATCTCGGGGGCGGCGTAGTCCCGTGGCCAGACCTTGCCGGCCAACAACGAGTCCACGGGCGGGCCGCGCTCGCTCGCTGGGTCTCCAACTTCTGGCGCCCGATCACGATCTGGGTCATCCACAAAACCCTCATTTTCTGCCGAATTCGGCATTTCTGAGGGTAGTTGTGAATTTTCCTTGGGCGGGATCCCAAAGGTTTTGCCGAGGCTCTCGCGGGCTATTTCGTCGCCGCCCGGATTGTGGCTGCGGCCGCGCCCAGCGCTGTCTTCGGCGCCGTCGCGGAGGCTGTCATAGGCGCCGGCGCCGGGCTCGGCGAGGTCGCCGATCGCAGCGCTGGGCAGCTCATCAGCGGTCGGGCCGTCGCCGATCTTGAGCAGCGCGACGATGATCCAGATCGCGCCGGCGACGAGCAGCAAGAGCGAGAGCAACGAGGGGCGTTGGCGACCGGCCTCGGGCGCGAGCCCGTCGTCGTCGTCGAGCGCGTCCTCGTCGTCGAGCGCGTCCTCGTCCTCGGCGTCGAGCTCGTCGTCGGAGTCCGACGCGCCTAGCTGAGAGTCGCGCTCGAGCTCGTCAAGATCAGCCGGGTCCCCGTGGGTGGGGCCAGCGTCGTCGTCGAGGTCGTCGTCGACCTTATCGTCGTTCGAAGGAGTCATAGCCTCCGTGGGCGGCGAGTGTGCGGTGTTCGACGGCGCGGACGCAAGCGTGGCCGGGCAGGCCGGCGCGAAGCCGGCGAAATCGTCGGCCCACTGGCGTCCAGCGCCGCGATCGGGCTTCGCGGCGTCAGCAACGGCGCGGGGCCGGGGGTCCCGCGGGCCAGGCAAGGCCGGCCGCGGCTGGGCAGGAGCCGGCGCCGCGGGCTAAGGTGCGCGCAGGCACCGTGCCCACCACGGGTGGGTTGAACAGGAGAAATCGTGCACATCAGCGACAGCTTCGACGCAGGCAACATCGAGATCGTGGACGCTAGCGACCCGCGGGACATCCGCCTGCGGATCCGCAAGGACCACGGCTCGGATCACTATCAATGGTTTCACTTCCGCGTGTCCGGGGCGCGCGGGACCGCGTTGCGCCTGCGCATCGTCAACGCCGGGGGCGCGAGCTATACGGACGGCTGGCGGGGCTACCAAGCCTGCGTGAGCTACGACCGCCAGACTTGGCGCCGGGTCTCGACCACGAGCTTCGAGAACGGGACCTTGAACATCGAGCACACGCCGGACCACGACGCGGTCTGGTACGCCTACTTCGCGCCCTACTCGATCGAGCGCCACCATGATCTGGTCGCGCGCTGCGTGACGTCGCCGCGGGTCGAGCAGCTGGTGCTGGGCAAGACCCTCGACGGGCAGGATCTCGATCTGCTCCGGGTTCGGGGCGCGGCGAACTCGGCGAAGAAGACGTGCTGGATCATCGCGCGCCAGCACCCGGGCGAGAGCATGGCCGAGCACCTGATAGAGGGGCTGCTCGCGCGCCTGCTCGATCCGGCCGACCCCGTCGCCCGGACCCTGCTGGCCAAGGCCGAGCTGTGGATCGTGCCGAACATGAACCCCGACGGCAGCCGCCGCGGGCACCTGCGGACCAACGCGGCCGGGGCCAACCTCAACCGCGAGTGGCAAGAGCCGAGCATGGAGCGCAGCCCCGAGGTGTTCTTGGTCCGCGAAAAGATGCGCGCGACCGGCCTCGACTTCGCTCTCGACGTCCACGGTGACGAGGGGCTGCCCTACAACTTCATCGCCGGCGCCGACGGAGTCGAGTCGGTCAGCGGCAAGACCCGCGCGCTGCAAACCCGGTTCGAGGCCGAGCTCGTCGCCGCCAACCCCGACTTTCAGATCGAGCACGGCTACCCCGAGGCTGCGCCGGGCAAGGCCAACATGACGATGGCGACCAATTGGATCGCCGACGCGTTTGGGGCCTTGTCCATGACCTTGGAGATGCCGTTCAAGGACAACGCCAACGCGCCTGATCCAGAGTTTGGCTGGTCGCCGGCGCGCTGCCACAAGCTGGGTGAGGGGATCCTCGACGCGCTGCTGCGCGTGGTCGACGAGCTGGGCTGAGCTGGTCGTGACGACCACCGCGGGCCGCGATTGAATTGATCGATCGATCGCGCCCGCGGGGGCAAATTCGTGCTCGACGAACAGGCGCTGGAGCGCGGCTGGCAGCGCCGCGTACTCGGTCTTTCCCGTGACGATAAACGCGACCTTCACTCAGCCGACTCCCGCAGGGCCGATCCGGGCGCGGCGATCTCCGAGCGCTCGTAGAGATCCCCGAGCACGAAGTGCGCGAGCCAGTCGGGATCATGGAGCTCGTCGAGGGCACACGGGACGGGCTCGGCGGACGGCTGGCGGAGGACGTAGAATTGATCACCACGGGCGAGTGCGTGGTCAAGATGATCGTCAGGCCGCGCTCTTCGGCTTGCTGGCGCATGGCCGCGAGCAAGCAGCGGATCGCGTGGGGATGCAGCTGGTTCTCGACCTCATCGAAGGCGAGGATGGCTCCGTCCTGGGCACCGGCGAGCGCGGTGAGGTGCAAGAGCCCCGTCAGGAGGCCGTCGGCGGCGCGCGCCGGGGGCAGTCCGTCGGCTGGATCGGAGGCTTCGGGCCCGAACAAGAACGGGAGCCCGCGATCGAACTCAATCGTGCTCATGACGTCGGGGAACGCGCGTTGGGCCTCGCGCAGGACCCACTGAAATTTGCCGCGATGAATGATCGGCGCTTGACTCCAATTAGACAGCACCGACCATAGGTTCCTGCCGGTCTTGTGCAGGTCGCTCTCGACCCCGGTCGCGGCCTCGTGCTTGCGGACCGCGGGTAAATCGTAGGATGAGTGGGTCCGCATGTCGGACAGCGCGCGCTCGAGCGGCTTCATCCAGTCGGCGCCGCCCATGTCCAGCAGGACCTTGGCGCAGCAGCGGCGCCGGTCGAGCTCGAGGCGCTGGTCACCCAGATACCAGCCCTCGTCGAACATGCCGGCGCGCAGGACCAACTCGCCGGCGCGGAACAGCTCTTCGCCGTACTGCCCGCGGATCCCCGTCATCGACATGGGGAAGCGCAGGCGCCAGAGGATGTCGTCGACTTCGAGCTCGAAGGTGACCGGCTCCTCCTCGGGCGTCTCGAGCCGACGAAAGTAGCCGCCGCCGACCCAGCCCAGCGCCGACTCGTGGCCGTAGAGAAACAACCCGCGCAGGAAGCTGAGCGCGTCGAGGACGGTGGTCTTGCCCGAACCGTTGGGGCCAGCGAGCAGGCAGACGCCGTCTGGGCTCCACTCGAGCCGGCGCAGGATTCGGAAATTTTCGGCGCGTAGGGTGACGACTGGCATGGGGATGTGGGGCGCGGGGGCCATCGTCGCAGGAAGGTAGCCTGGACTCAACATCACGGCGGCTTGCCTCCGACCAGCGTCTTGGGCGCCATTCTTCGCATCGTGGCGAGCTCCTGGAGCGCGGGGAGCTTGGAGCCCCCCGATCCTGCCGCGCTTTACCGTTGCAACTTAGCGAGCAAGGTGGTCCCATGAGCGATGGAAATCCGAGCATGTTTTCGTGTCGTGGGGCCGGCGTGCCTGGGGCTGGGTCTGCTCCACTCGTCGCTCGCGTTGGCGGGCAACCTCGATCAGTTCGAGGCCGGGACGCTGATCATCCCGATGGACACGGACTACCAGGACATGGGCATGCTGCGCGCCTTTGGCCTGGTCTACGATCTGCTCTACAACGATGTCCCGGTCCGCTGGGTGATCCGCGGGGACAAGCTCCACGGTGAGTCTGATTTTAGCGCGGCCGCGGTCGACGTGCTCAGCGGTGAGCCGATCCCCTTGCACGCGTACCGGGGCGGGCCGTGGGTGGTCGATGCCGCTGACGCTCAGGCCGCGCTGCCGGTCATCGCCGCCTGGCAGGTCGCCAACCCCAACGTCGCCGTTCACGAGACCACGTCGGGGTTCGAGGCCGAGGTCGCCCATTATCTGGTGGTCGCGCCGACCATTGCGATGGTCGCCGACGGCAATCAAAAGATCGCGCGCAAGTACATGCTGGCCGCCGGGATCCCCGACTCGGTCGGCGATCTGTCGTGGCCCGACTCCAGCCCCGACATGCTGACGATCAACGAGCTCGCCGGGCCGACCACACAAAACCACCGTGATGGGGCGCTGTTCGACGACGACGGCGACCCGGTCTACTGCCAGCTGATGTCGATGCACTGGGGCATCAACAACGCGCAAGACACCCCGGAGGTCGTCGCCGAGGTCCGTGAGTACCTCAACAACCCGGTCCACTTCTTCGCCGAGTGCCAGGCCGTCAACGCGTTCGAGAACCTCGACCCGCACGGGTTCTTCTTGACCCCCAACGGCTTTGAGATCGGTAACAGCCCCAACACCGTCGAGCACTTCAACCCGAGCTCGCCCTACGCCCAGATGGATGGGGAGTTCAAGGCCGTCGGCGGCAGCGAGCCATCCTATACCCTGCCAAACGGCGACGCTTATTTGGCGGGTGGGGTCACGATGGTCACCGGGGCTGGGACGCCGATCGGCGTTCAGGACGTGTGGATGACCGGTTATCTCGACGGGACCTGCCCGCCGACCGAGGCCGAATGCGGCTCGCTCGGCAAGATCAGCTACCTCGGCGGTCACGAGTACAAGACCAGCTTGCCGATGTCGGCCAACCCCGAGAGCCAAGGCGCGCGGCTGTTCCTCAATTCATTGTTCGAGGCCCCGTGCGCGACGGTCGACGGGCTCCCGAGCTTGAACCTCGCGACCGCGGCGCCGGCCTTCACCATGGTCGCGGGCGTCGAGGTCGACGTCGTGTTCGTCAACGCCAGCGCGGCCACGGCCCTCGACGTGATCCTCCGGGCTCCCCTCCCGGCCAACGTCAGCTTCGTCTCGGCCTCGGATAGCGGCGAGCTGGTCGGCGGCGAGGTCGTCTGGGATCTCGGGAACCTCGGCGCCGACGAAGGCGGCGCGCGCAGCTTCATGATCGAGCTGGCGGACTACGGGCTCTACGACAACAGCGCGAGCCTCGACTATCGCGTGGGGCTCAATCACTTCTCGCTGCATTCGAACGTGAGCCAGACCCTCTACGGCGACGAACCACCCGGTGATGGCGACGGCGACGGCGACGGTGATACCGCGGGCAGCGGCGACGGTGACGGTGATACGGCCGGCAGCGGCGACGGCGACGGCGACGGCGACGGCGACGGCGGTGACTCGGGTGGGGCCAGCGGCGACGGTGGCGACGATCAATCGGGCAGCGGCGACGGCGAGACCGCGGGCGATCGGGGGGCCAACGATTCGGCGGGCGAGGGCTGCGCTTGCGCGACCGATGAGCGCGGGCCGACCGGGCCTGGCTGGTTGTTGATAGTCGGGCTCGGGCTGGGTCTGGGGCGTCGCCGGAAGGGTGCAGCGTGAACCCGATGACCAAGCACAAGCGGATCAAGCCGGTGTGGCTCGGCCTGCTCGCGGTCTCGGCTTGCGGTGGCACGCTGCCAAGCGAGGCTGACAGCGGGGGCGCCGAAACCGAGGGCAGCTCGACGCTCACCGACGAGGCCGACGGGGCCGACGGGGCCGACGGGGCCGACGGGGCCGATGGCGGGCCCAAGTTCGATTCGGCGAGCGACTCGGACGCGCCGATGGGCGAGCTGGTCGGCTGCTCGAAGATCGACTTCTTGTTCATGATCGACTCGTCGGGCTCGATGGCCGACAAGCAGGCCAATTTGATAGCGAGCTTCCCGGGCCTCGTCGCCGCGATGATGGACAACGTCCAGGCCGACGATTGGCACGTCATGGTCGTCGACAGCGACGGGCAGTGGGGCGGGACCGCGTGCGCCAACGCCTGCATGACGCTCGGGCATTGCCCCGGCGCGCCCTCGTTCGACTGCGCGACGCCGCCGCCGGAGCTGTGCGACATCACCATGGGCGCCGGCGAGATCGCGCCGATGGGCGTGGCCGCGAGCAACATGGACTGCGGGTTGTTCGGGGGCGCCCGCTACATTCAGGCCGGCGAGCCCGATCTGCTCGCGGCGTTCTCGTGCACCGCCAAGGTCGGCATCGACGGCAGCGACAAGGAGCGGCAGATGGACTCGGTCGTGCGCGCGCTCGGGCCCGAGCTCGGCAAGGCCGGCGGCTGCAACGAGGGGTTCTTGCGCGACGACGCGATCTTGGTGGTCACGCTGATCACCGACGAACCGGACGAGTGGTCGGACGGCGACCCAGGCGATTGGGCTGACGCCGTGATCGCGGCCAAGGGCGGAAACGCCGACGCGATCGTCGTGCTCGGCCTGCTCCCCGACGGCGACCTACCGGTGAGCTTGTGTACGGGCCCCGCGGCGGTCCCGAGCGCGCGGATGACCGGCTTCTTGGAGCTGTTCGAAGCCAGCAGCCGGGCCTCGGTCTGCGAGCCCGACTACAGCCCGTTCTTTCTCGACGCGGTCTCGGTGATCAGCGAGACCTGCGAGACCTTTGTGCCGATCGGTTAATTACTTGATCGGTGGCCCGGCGGTGATCGTGACGGTCCTGCCGTCAGCGAGGCCAAGCTCGAAGGCGTCGCCGGGCAAGACCTTGGTCAGGCGGCCAAAGCGAAACGAGTTGGTACCCGAGACGTCGTGGCCGTTGACGGTGTTAATCTGATCGCCGACGACCAGGCCGCTGCCCTCGGCTGGGCCGCCGGGGCGGACCAGGGCGATCGTGGCGACGAACGCCTCGGGTTCGGCGCCGAGCGCTGCATCTTTGATCGCAAACCCAATGTCACCAGGGGTTTGGTCGCGCTTGGTCCGGTTGGCGATGAGTTCGATGTCGCCGATCTCGACGACCTCGTCGGCCTCGGGGATCAAGAACGGCAGCCACAGCCAAGTGTAGGGGTTGTCGGCGCCCATGCTGCGGGGCATGACCGCGAGCATGACCTTGCCGGTCAGGGCCTCGGCGACCTCGAAGCGGCCTTGCGCGTCGCTGATGTGGGGGCGGTCGCCCCGGTCCTCGCCACCGAAGCTCATGGAGGTCCCGCGCGGGCCAATCGTGACGCTCATGCCGGCGATCGGCTCGCGGCTGTCGAGGTCGATCACGCGGCCGCGGACGGTCACGCGCGGGCTCAAGCTCACGACCAGCTCCTCTTTGATCTCCCCGGTAGCGAGCTCGATGCCCTCGACCCGGGCCGCGCCGGCGGGTGAATCGACGACCAGCACATAGGTCCCCGGCGGGAGCTCCTTCATACGGAATTTGCCGGCGCTGCGAAACAGCTCGTCGTTGCGGCTGAGGCCCTCGGCCTCATTGCGCAGGGTCAGCTTGAAGCGCTCGGGGGCGGGGCCGCCCTTGCCGACCACGACCACGCCGGCGATCTCGCCGGTCTCGACGATCGTCAATACGACGTCGTCGCCGGGCGCGATCGTATCTTCGACGGCCTCGCCGCCGCCCTTGCGAAACGCCCCGACCACATAGGTGGCGTCCTCGGTGAGGTCCCCGATCACGAACCGACCGTCGGGGTCGGTGAGCACCGGTTGGCTGCCGAAGCCCCAGCGCAGCTGGCTCTTGCCCCGGCCCTCGTTGGCCTTGGCGCTGTCGGACATGCGCTGGTGGCTGATGAAGGCGTCGGCGACCGGGGAGCCTTGCTCGTCGAGGACCTGCCCGCGGATCACCGCCTTGCGTGACTCGACTACGATCGTGACCTCGGTGGTCTGGCCGGCCTCGACCTGCACGAGGGTGCCTTGCTCGTCGTCGTCGCTGGTGCCCGGCGCTCGGAACATCGTCGTGCCGCCCATCGCGAGGACCCGGACCGCGCCCGGCGGGACATGCTCGATGGTGAAGCGGCCGTCGTCTTGGCTGACGCCCGCGGCGTTGGAGCGACGCTCGGTCGGGCGCGCGCCGATCGTCACGTTGGCGACCGGCTGGCCGTCGGCATCCTGGACGACCCCGGTGATCGTGCCCACGCCGGGGAGCTCGATCCGCACGTCGTTGACGTCGACCCCGGGCTCGAGCACGACCTCGACCTTGTCGCTCTCGACCGAGCGATCGGTGCCGAAGACCCAGGCCTGGTAGGTGCCCGGGAGCAGCCCGGTGGCGCGGAAGCTGCCGTCGTTGGCGCTTGGATCGCTGTATCCGCGGGTGAACTGCTTGCGCGGGTCGTTGGGGTCGGGCTGCATGCTTGCGAACACGTTGACGCCGACGACCGGCGAGCCCAGGGCGTCGACGATCACGCCCGCGATCGTGAGGCCCTCGCGGACCTCCCAGACCAGGCCCGTCGCGTTGGCCTTGGTGATCACGACCTCGGGGTATTCGGGCTCGGGGACCATGCTGTCGCAGCCGACCTCGACCTCGTAGGTTCCAGGCAGCACGCTGCGCAGCTCGATCTCGCCGTCGGTGTGAGCGCGGGCGAAGATCGAGTTACGCTTGTCGCTGCGGTCTTTGAGGCGGACCCAGCCCTGAGCGCACGGGCGCGCCTGCCCGCCGGCACCGGCGGCGAGGGTGATCTGGCCGCTGACCATGAACGCCGGGTGCAGCTCGATGACCAGGCCCTCGGCGGTCTCGGCGAGGCCGAGGTGGACCAGCTCCGGACCCTCGCCGTAGAGCTCATCACCGCGGGCACCGAGGGTGTAGATCCCGGGCTCGAGCTTGGCGATGCGGAAGGCGCCAGCGTCGTCGCTGCGCGCTGAAAGAGCGCCGCCGCCGAACGCCTCGCTCGTGGCCTGGATTGCGACCCCACTCACGGGCTCGCCGGTCCCGGCCATGACCACGCGACCGGCGATCACCGACTCGGGCGTCAAGAAGATCTCTGTGGTCGGGCCGGGGGCGGCCGTGTAGCGCTCGTTGTTTGCGTAGCCGTCGGCCTGCGCGGCGATGGTGATCCGGCCGGCCTCGCTCCACAGCGTGAACCGGCCCTCGCCGTCGGTCACCGCCGCGCTGCGGCCCATCTCTTCCATGCCGCCGCTGCTCGACCATACGAACGCGCCCTCGATCACGCCGCCGCTGATATCCCGGACCACGCCCGCAACCTCGACGCCCCCCGGGCGCAGGACAAAGTCGACTCGTTCGCGGGTTTGATTGGCGATGAGCTGCAGTTGAGTCTCGCGGTGGGTCTCGCGGTGCGCGAACCATTCTTGCGAGAGGAAGCCCCGGGCTTGCGCGTTGACGGTCACGCGGATCGGCAACAGCCCCTCGAGCCGGTAGTGGCCGTCGGCCTCGGATGTCGCGCAGCGCGGCACGCCCGGGGGCAGCCCGTCGAGCTCGGCGGAGCTGAGCCATACGCAGACCTGCGCCTTTGCGATTGGGTTGCCTTCCGGATCGCGGACGGTGCCGGCGATCGCGGCCTTGGGCGCGAGCGTGAGATCGGGCCGCGCGCTGGCCCGACGTGGGGCTGGCCGGTCGCTGGTACCGCGCTCGGCCGCATCGCGCGTCGTCGCGGCGGAGTCGTCCGCGTCGAGCTGTTCGCCCCCGCGGCCGAGCAGCCACGCGCCGAGCCCAATGACGAAGGCCGCGGCGATGATCATCCCCCAAAGTTGTTTGCGTTTCATCCGTCGCGTCGCTCCTGGCAATGCACGATGCACCATGCGCACGCGGCTTGTCGACCGCACGACCAGGTCGGGGATACCAGGAGCTCCGATCCAGCGACGCGCGCCGAGGCCGAGCTGCGATGATCGATGTAGACTCAGCGATGGCCGACCTGGGCATCACCGCTAGCTTGGGCCCGACCAACACGGGCAAGACCACCCGCGCGATCGAGCGCATGCTCGAGCACCGCTCGGGGATCATCGGCCTGCCGCTGCGGCTGCTCGCCCGCGAGGTCTACGATCGGGTCACGGCGAAGATCGGGGAGGCTCGGGTCGCGCTGGTCACCGGCGAAGAGAAGCGGATCCCGGCGCGGCCGGATTATTGGGTCTGCACCGTCGAGTCGATGCCGGTCGAGCGCGAGGTCGACTTTGTCGCGGTCGACGAGATCCAGCTCGCCGGCCATCGCCAGCGCGGCCACGTGTTCACCGATCGCCTGCTCCACGCGCGCGGGCGCCTCGAGACCTGGTTCATGGGCGCCGACACGATCCGCCCGATCATCGCCGAGCTGTGTCCGACGGCGAGCATCGACCGTCACCCGCGGCTCTCGCAGCTGCGCGGGGTCGGCAGCGTCTCGCTCGGGGCTTTGCCGCCGCGCACGGCGATCGTCGCGTTCTCGACCAACGAGGTCTACGAGATCGCCGAGCGGCTCCGGCAGCGGCGCGGCGGGGCGGCGGTCGTGCTCGGCGCCCTCTCGCCGCGCACGCGCAACGCCCAGGTCGCCCTCTATCAATCGGGCGAGGTCGATTACCTGGTCGCGACCGACGCGATCGGCATGGGCCTCAACATGGACGTCGATACGGTCGCGTTCGCGTCACTGCGTAAATTCGACGGGCACGAGCGCCGCGAGCTCGAGCCCGCCGAGCTCGCGCAGATCGCCGGGCGAGCCGGTCGGGCGCACAATGACGGCCAGTTTTGCACGCTCGCGCCCGCGCCCCCGCTGCCCAGCGCGGTCGTCGATGCCATCGAACTGCACCGCTTCGCGCCCCTGACTCGGGTGATCTGGCGCGCGCCCCTGAGCCAGCTCGATTTTCGCTCGGTCGACCGGCTGATCGCCTCGCTCAAGCAAAAGCCCCCGCGCAAGGTCCTCGAGCTGGTCCGCAAGGCCGAGGACTTCGACGCGCTCGTGCAGCTCGCCGGACGCGAGGAGATCCGCGCCCGCGCCCACGGCCGGGAGGCCGTCGAGCTCCTGTGGCAGGTCTGCCAGATCCCCGACTTTCGCAAGCTGCTGCTCGACGGCCACGTCGATCTGCTCGCTGAAATCTACAAGCAATTGGCGAGCCCACGCGCGCGCATCGACCCGAGCTGGATGGCCGAGCGGATCGCACGAATCGACCAGACCGAGGGCGACATTCACGTGCTCATGACCCGGATCGCGTTCGTGCGGACCTGGACGTACATTAGCAATCACCGGGCCTGGCTCGTCGACGCCGAGCATTGGCAAGCGGCGACCCGGGCCCTCGAAGATCGGCTCAGCGAGGCGCTCCATGAGCGGCTGGTGGCGCGCTTCGTCGAGCGAGAGGGGCGTCGGGCGGGGCCTTCGGGCGGGGCCGCGGGCGCGGGCAAGCGCCGCGGGGGGCCGGCCGTGGGGGCGCGCAAGCGGGCCAGCATCAACCGCGAGGCCGTCGCCGAGGGCCCGTTCGCGAAGCTGCTCGAGCTCGAGGGCGAGCTGGGCTTAGGCAGCAATGTCGCGGGGGGGGCAGCGGGCGACGAAGCCTGGGTCGCGGCCTTGGTCGAGGCCCCGCACGAGCGCTTCACCCTCGACGCTCGAGCGGCGATTTGCGACGGCGAGCTCGTGCTCGCGCGGCTCGTTCGCGGCGTCGATCTGCTGCGCCCCGAGGTCGCCCTCGAGGTCGGCGAAGCGCTCGGTGCCGGGGCCCGCTCACGGATCCAGCGGCGCCTAGTCGCGTGGACCCGCGACCTGGTCGCTGAGCTGCTCGCGCCCTTGCGGACCGGGGCCGTCGACGAGCTCTCGAGCGACGCGCGGGGGATCGTCTACCAGCTCGAGCAGGGTCTGGGCACGATCCATCGCGGCGCCGCCATGGCCCAGCTGCGCCGGCTTGGCGCTCGGGACCGGGGGCTGTTGGCCAGCCTCGGCGTCGAGATCGGCGACCGCATGATCTGGCTGCCCAAGCTGCTGCGCGACGACGCGCCACGCCTGCGGGCCTCGCTGTGCAGCGCCGCCTTGCCTCGTGGCGTGCACCTCCAGCCGCCGCGACCTGGAGCCGTCGCGCTGGTCCCCGACCCGCAGATCGATCCCGACGCCTACACGGCCTTGGGCTACCCGGTGTTCGGTGCTCGAGCGCTGCGGGCCGACATCGTCGAGCAGGTCGCGGCGAGCTTGACCGCGCTCGCGACCGACGGCCCGTTTGGGCTCCCCGCTGAGCTCTCGGCGCGCGCTGGGGTCGGCAGCGAGGAGCTGCCTGGGCTGGTCGAGGCGCTTGGCTTCGTCGAGCTCGATGACGGTCGCTGGGAGCCGGTGGAGCGGCGTGGAAGGACGGGAGTACCCTCGCGCCCGTGACGTCCAAAACCGGTTACCCTCGGGTCGCCGTGCCCGCGCCCGAACCCTTGTCAGTCGACGACGCCCTCGACCGCTTGGTCAATCAGTTCTCGGACTCGATGGCGTTCTTTCGCGAGCTGATCCAAAACGCCCTAGACGCGGGCTCGAACGAGGTCGAGGTGTCGTTTGAGCATCGCGACGGGCGCATGATCATCCGCGTCGACGACTGGGGCGAGGGCATGAACCGGGCGATCATCGAGAGCCGCCTGACCCGGCTGTTCTCCTCGTGCAAGGACGGCGATCGGACCAAGATCGGCAAGTTCGGCATTGGCTTCGTCTCGGTGTTTGCGATCGAGCCGGAGGCCGTGTGCATCGACACCTCGCGTGACGGCGAGCACTGGCGGGTGCTGTTCGACGGCCAGCGGCAGTTCTCGCTGATCCGCCGGGACCAGCCGGTCGAGGGCACCAAGCTGCAGATCTACAAGGCCGCGAGCGTGGCCGAGTTCGAGCGGTTCCGGGCCCGGGCCCGCGAGGTCGTCCGCTATTGGTGCAAGCACGTCAACGGCGAGGTCCGGGTCGACGGCGAGCTGATCACCGAGCCGTTCGACATCGACGCGCCGATCAAGACCCGGCGCATGGAGGACGAGGAGCTCGTGGTCGTCGGCCACCCCCGCGACGGTCAGGCGTTCGCGGGCTTTTACAACCGCGGCCTGACCCTGGTCGAGGAGCGCATGATCCCCCGGATCGCGTTCAAGGCGTCGTCGGCCAACCTCGAGCACACGCTCACGCGCGACGACGTGATCCGCGAGGGTGGGTTCGTGCGCTTGATGAGCCGGGTCCACGCGCTGATCGGGACCGAGCTGTGCGAGCAGGTGTTCGCCAAGCTCGATCAGGCGGTCCGCGAGCTCGATCCGACCCGGGCGATGAGCACCAGCGAGCGCGAGTGGATCGAGTACCTGTGGGCGGCCGCCGACTATCACGAGCAGGCGGAGCGCTCGCAACAGACCTTGGTCCGCGCGGCGGCGTCGCTGTTTCGTAGCCCGGGCGGCGCGCTGCTCGGGCGTGAGCAGCTGCGTCGGCCCAAGCAGCGCGTGGTCATCGTCGCGCCGCGGCCAACCCCGCTCACGGCGGTGCTCGAGCGCAGCGGCGCGACCGTGGTCTGGCTGCCCGACAGCTGCGCCCACGGGTGGGCGCTGCTCGAGCGGCTCGCCCCGGCGACGACCACAGCCTCGCAGTGGTGCACGGCCCTGCCGCCGCGCAACAGCGACGAGGCCGTGCGCTGGCAGATCCTCGCGACCCATGTCGCGGGCTTGCTCGCCGGCTGGGGCGCCAAGCTCGGAGGCGTCCGGCTCGGCCACCTCGACTACCAAGACTCGCCGGTGACCGAGCGCGTGGCGATCACCCAGGCGGAGTTCGGCGAGGCCACGCGGCTCGCGGACACCGGCGAGCTCGGCACGGGCTTGTTCGCCTCGCGCCGGGTGCTCGTGCTCAACGCCGATCACCCGACGATCCGCACGATCGCCGCCCTCGCCCAGACCGAACCGGAGCTCGCCGCTTACCTCGCCGTCAAAGCCTTCTTCTTGAACCCAGGGTCCACGCGGCTCGACGCCGAGGTCGATGAGAAGCTGGCCTCGCTCACCTACGCCAGCCGGCGGCAGCGGGTGAGCGCATGAGCACGCTGCTCGCCGAGCTCCAGGCCGCGGGCGAAGTCGAGGCCCGCGGCGGGTTCACCATCGACCCCGAAAAGGCGCGCGAGAAGCTGCGCCACTACCAGCTCGCTGACCCCCACCGCTACGTGCTGCTGCTCGTCGAGGCCGCGGTCTCGTGCGGCGCGGCGCGCCTCGACTTCGAGATCGACAGCGACGATCTGCACCTGCGCTTCGAGGGGACGAGCTTTCGCTACGAGCAGCTCGAGAACATCTACGCCTCGCTGTTCGCCTCGTCCGGGGCCAGCGGCGAGCTCGAGCTCGAGGAGCTCACGCGCCTGCGTGGCTTGCAGCAGCTCGCGTTCGCGTTGAACTCGGCGATGGCCCTCAACCCCCGCTTCGCTCGGGTCGTGAGCGTCGCGGCCGACGGGACCGGGGCTCGGCTCGAGCTCCGGGCCGACGCGCCCGATCAGGTCGAGGCCATCGCAGCCAGCGAGCAGCGACCGCCGGGCAACTGGATCCACGTCAAAGATCGGCTTCGGCCGGGGCTCTTGCTCGAGTTCTTCCGCAGCCTCCGCGGCAACCTGGCCGAGATCACGCTGCTGCGCGAGCACTGCCGCTGGGCGCGGGCGTCGATCTTTGTCAATTCCCAGCTGATCTCGGGGCCCGTCGAGTTCGAGCAGGACCATTGGACGGCCGTCGACGTGTTCGATCCGCCGGGGTCCACCGATGATAGCGATCGCATCGGCCGGGCCGCGCTCGGCCTGATCGACAGCGAGCGCGGCGAGCGCTGCGATCCCGAGGCCGTGCTGCTGTGCAATGGCGTGATGAGCGAGCGCGTCGCGGTCCCGGGCGGCGTGCGGGGCTTTCATGCGATCGTCGACAGCCCGCGGTTTGGCAAGGACGTCTCGCAGACCAGGCTCTTGCGCGATGACGCCTACGCGAGCGTGATGCTCGCGATCAAAGCTGGACAGGACCGGGCGATCGCGCGGCTCGCCGAGCGCTGCGTCGCGCGGACCGGCCCGGGGTGGGCTGAGGTCCTGCGCGCGTGGCTGAGCGTGGGTAAGTTCGGCGGGCTGCGCCGGGCTTTGCGGGACAACGAGACGTTTAGGCTGGTCTGCGAGGTGCCGCTTTGGCCGGTGCTCGGCGGCGACGCGCGCTCGACCCGGGCGCTGATCGAGAGCGAAGGGCCGATTCGCTTCGCCCGGCAATACAGCGAGGACGAAGCTAATTTTTCGCCGTCCAATGTCGCGTTTGTGCTCGCGCTCGCCGGCGCCGAGGGCGACGAACGCTTCGCCCTGCTCACCCGGCTGTTCCCAACCCGACTCTACGATTACACGTCGGAGGTCGCGCGCGAGTTCAAGCGTCATCGCTTGCGGCTCGAGTTCCTGAGCCGCAAGCAGGAGCCCGTGCTCGGTGACGGCAATTATCTGATCCGCGAGCCGTTCGCGGTCGAGCTCCACGACGGCGAGCAGACCGTAGCGATCCGCGGCGAGCTCGGCCTGCGCCCGTCGGGCAGCCAAGCCAGCTGGATCCGCTTGCTGTCCGATGGCTGTCTCTTGCAAGAGCGGTCGATCGACGGCGCGGTCCCGGGCCTAGTCGCGGTCGTCGACGCCCCGCTCACGCCCAACCCGACCTATGACGGCGCCGAGCTGGCGCCGAGCTTGGCTGCGGCCGTGGTCGCCGTGCTCCAAGCGCTCAATCTGGCGATCACGCGGCTGGCCATCGGCGCGGCCGGTCTGCCCGGCCTCACCACGGTCCACGAGCTCGCGCGGGTGTACATTCGCCAGATCACGCAGGCCGATTACGGCCAATCGATCCTCACGCAATTTGGTTTCGGTCGGTCCCGGGCGCGGCGCGAGCTCGACCGCTTCCTCGCTGGCGGGCAAGCTTCGATCCGGCCGGATTGGGCGCTCGAGGGCCCGGTCGGCGAGCGTCACCCCCTCGCCTCGCTGCGGCTATACCCCCGCGTCTACGCCAAGCCACGCTCGCTCGCCGAATTGCAGCGCCGGCGCACGAACGGCGAGCGCCTCGCTTGGCTCGAAGCCGACACCGCTCCGCTGCCGGTGCTCGAGGACGAGGTCTTGCTGCTCGAGCAAGCCGATCGCGCGGCCCTGCGCACGCTGCTTGGCAGCGACGCGCTCGAGTCCTTCGCTGGTCGGCTCGCACGGATCCGCCAGCGCGAGGCGTTCCTCGACCGGCCCCAAGCGACGCTCGAGTTCAGCCACCCGACCTTGGCCGCGGCCAGCTTCGACGAGGCGGGGATCCGCGGGGCGCTCGGCCTGCGCGAGTTTGCCTACGCAGCCGCCGGCCAGGGCGCGACGCCCGTTCGGGTGTTGGTGCACGAGCGCGACCTCGTCGAGTTCGAGCTCGAGCTGCCGCTCCCCGGGCTCGTCGCGTGGGTCGAGAGCGGCGAGTTCGAGATCAACGCCAGCTTCGACGCCCTCGCGGACCCGCTCGCGCTGCGCGAGCCGCTGCTGCGCGCGCTCGTGGCCTTGGTTCAGACGCAGATCGACCGAGCGGTGCGCGAGCCCAAGCCGCTGCTGCGCTGCGAGTGGTGGTTTTTGACCATGGTCCCCAACCTGGTGTTTGGGACCGGCAGCTTGGCGAAGGCGTTCATGCAGCTGCGTCAGGCCCACGGCCAAGCGCAGGCGCTCGAGCAGCTCGACGGCCTGCTCGAGCTGCTCGAGCGGCACCCCGAGCGTGACCTCGAGCGCGTGCTCGGGCGCTTGCGCGGGAGCGAGCGGCTGCCCACCTGCGAGGCCGTCAGCGCCCAGCTCTGGCTCCGGCGTCCATCCCGACGGCCGACCGAGCCCGAGCTGAACCTCTCGGCCCTGCGGCGGGGGCTGCTCGCCCGGCTCGGCGCGCTCCTCGAGCTGCCCTTGTTTCGCCGGTTCAACGGGCTCGCGATCGGGACCACGCCGCGCGAGCTGAGCTTCGCCGACTTGTTCGATCGCGTCGTCGCTGGCGAGCCGATCGCGTACGTCCCGGACGAGCTCTCGCTCTACGCGATGCCGTCGGTCGAGGTTGCGATCGTCGCCCTCGACGCCGTCGAGCAGCGCTTGTTGCAGGCGGTGTTCGGTCAAGCCGGGCTCGAGAAGGTCGACGATTGGCTGCGCGGCCGGGCCCAGTTCGAGCGCCGTCGGACGATCAGCGAGATTCGTGTGCCACGCGGGGCGGTGTTGACGGTCATCGAGATCGCCGGCCCCAGCTGGCGCGGGGAGCTGGGCATCGTCCGCGAGCACCCGCGCGACGCTTCGCGCAGCAAGATCCGCCTGTTCACGGCCAAGCGCGAGGCCGCGGTCATCGACTTCCCGGCCCAGCCGCTCGCGCTCGTCGGCGCCCTCGAATTCGACGAGCTCGAGATGACCGACAGCTTCGACGACGTCACGGCCGCCGAGCGCGGACGCGTGCGCGCGATCATCCAAGCCCACGGCGACGCGCTGATCCGCGATCTCGTCGCGCGCTACCCAAGCTTCAACACCGCCGACAAGGCCCGCGCGTCCCAGCTGATCCGGCACCTGCTGGTGACCTGGTCGCCGGGCCACGGCGGCTACGCGGCCCGAGCCAAGCACCGCCCCGAGCTGTTCAAGCTGCTCGCCGAGCTGCCCGTATTCGCGGGCGCGCGCAAGCCTTGGTCGGCCGCCGAGCTCGTCGGCGCCCACGCGCGCGGCAGCATGGCGACCATCCCGTACCGCAAGAACATCGAGCTGCCCGATCTCCCGATCGTGGTCCTCGACGCCGACGACGTCGAGTCGACCCTGCTCGCGCTGTTTGGTCCGACCCGCGATCTCTACGCGGAGATCGAGCGCGCACACCAGCTCGTGGCGCGTCGAGCCTCCGCGCCGCGGATGCCAGATCAAGCGCCCGCGGGCGCCTTGGCCTCGGTCGAGATCGACGAAGAGCGGCTCCAAGGCGCGCTGTGGATCAGCCCCGGCCACACCGAGGTCATGTTTGGCGAGGGCGGTCAGGCCGTGACCTCGCGGTTGATCGCGGCCTATTGCATGTGCGCCGGCGCGATCTGGGGCCCTGGCTTGAACATCGCGCAGGACTGGAGCCGGGTGATCCTCTCGCGCTCGCAAGAGCGGATGCTCGAGCGTCGCGCGATCGATCTGTGGACCGGTCTGCTCGAGGACTTCGTGCGGATGAGCGAGGTCGAGCCCCCGCGGACCCAGGCCGGTCGCCAGCGCTTCGTCAGCGCCCGCGACAGCCTCCACGGCCTGTTCATGCGGCTCCACGCCGCGTTTGGGTCGAGCAAGGGCAGGCAGGGCAACCGGTTCCAGCGGCTCTACACCCAGGTCTGCGCCGCGCCGCTGCTCGAGCTCGGCAACGGGCGGTGGATCTCGGCCGAGGTCGCCGCGCGCGAGCGGCCGATCGATCTCGCCTCGCTTGGGCTGTGGACCGGGCCCTCCGCCGAGGAGCTCGCTCACCAGCGGGTGGTCGAGCGGCGCGAAGCGGAGCGCCGACGCGAGGAGCGGCGCGCGGCCGAGGAGCGGGCCTCGCTCGAGCGCAACCGGGCCGCCCAAGCCCGCGCCCGCGAGGCCCGCAAACGCGAGGTTCAAGCCGAGGCCGCGCGCCAAGCCGAGGCCGCCCGTCAGGCCCGCGCCCGTGAGGGCCAAGCCGCGGCCGCCCGCCAAGCCGCGGCCGCGCGCCAAGCCGAGCCCGTCGGCCGAGCCGCGGCCCCGCAAGCCGAGCGCCGACGAGAGCCAAGCCCCGAGCAGCTGCTGCTCGCGGCCATCCGCGAGGAGCTGAGCTTGGTCCGCGCGAGCAACCGCGGCCTGGTCTCCAACCAGCATCTCGAGGCGCTCACGCTCGGCGAGCCGGTCCGTCGCGGGAAGCTGTTTCGCCAGACCGGCCGGCGTATCGAGATCGACACGGGCCACCCCTTGTTCCTGGCCACGCTCGCGGGCTACCGCGACGATCCGACGCTCGCGAGCCTGCTCGCGTCCGCCACCTACACTTATTTGAACATCGTCTACACCGAGATCCGTGACACCGACGAGGCCGAGTTCCTCCGGCTTCACGCAGCTCATGCGGCGAGCAGCGGCTGCTCGCTCGGCGAATAAAGCCGGCAGCGCGCAACCGGCTGGTGTAGGCTCAGCCATGCGCAACTGCCCCCGCTGCAACGTGCCACTTCGAGTGTTGAATAACGGCCGCACCGAGCTCGATCACTGCGATCTGTGCCGCGGCAATTTCCTCGACGCTGGCGAGGCGGGCGTCGCCTTTGGCGACTGGGCCGAGCCCGGCTACTGGGTGCAAGAGCACTGCGCCGCACCCAAGGGGCGGACCACCCTGGAGTGCCCGGCCTGTGACCGGGGGCTCGAGGCTTTCGACGTCAGCTGGGGGCCAGAGCACGTCGAGGTCGACGTGTGCATGGGCTGCAAGGGCATCTGGCTCGACGCCGACGAGGGCGGCCGGCTCTCGCACATCGTCGGTATCCACGACGAGGCCAAGCTACAGGCCGAGACCCAGCCGAGCGTGAAGTCGTATTTCTTCCAGCTCTTGACCGGCTTTCCCATCGAGGTCTGGAACCCGGTGCGGCGAAAGCCGATGCTCGTCTACACGCTGCTCGTCATACTCGCGGCGGTGTACGCCGGGCAGCTGTTGGCCTTTGAGCAGATGGTGGAGACCTTCGCGCTGGTGCCGGCGGAGGTCTCGCGCGGCGCCAACCTCTGGAGCGTCTTGACCCATGCGTTCTTGCACATCGGCGTCGTGCACTTGCTCGGCAACCTCTACTTCCTCTACATCTTCGGCGACAACGTCGAGGACCGCTTTGGCCGCGGCCGCTTCCTCTTCCTCTACCTCATTGCGGCCTTGGCGGGGGCCGCCTGGCATTTGGCCGCCGACCCGCAAAGCAACATCCCGATGCTCGGCGCCTCCGGCGCGGTCAGCGGCTTGATGGGCGCCTACCTCACCCTCTTCCCGCGGGTGCGGGTCTGGGTGGTGTTCTTCTTCGTGCGCTTTCAGCTCTCGATCTACTGGTACCTCGGCATCTGGGTCACCTTCCAGGTCTCCATGGCCGCCCTCGGCGTGCCCGGCGTCGCCTGGTACGCGCACCTCGGCGGCTTTTTGGCCGGTGTCCTCGTCACCTTGCCAATGCGAAAGCAGCTCTTGGCCGGGCACCCCGGGGTCGCCACGAGCTTGTGACGCTAGCAGCCCGCGCCTTGTCCTCGCGCCGCCTCGCTTGGCCTTTTCGCCGAGGGCGGTGTCGCCGAAACT
>Ga0114946_10000509_pt1 | contig 26153 bp, 17 predicted proteins | sample WalLakDeSediment_FD_88676 | JGI IMG/M metagenome (GOLD analysis project Ga0114946, IMG submission 88676) | Lake sediment microbial communities from Walker lake, Nevada to study Microbial Dark Matter (Phase II) - Walker Lake 11/02/13 Deep Sediment | ecosystem: Environmental > Aquatic >... | reverse complement strand
GAGTGCCACAGTCCTCGATGATCCGGTAAAGGACGACGAGCTCCTGTCCCCTGTGCTCCAACCGGTCGATCTGAACCCGGTCGCCGGGGTTCAGACGGCCGCCGTTCACCACCAGAAGCATGGTGGTCCGGAAGTTCTGGGCCGGCGGATCCGTTGCGAGGCCCGTGATCTCGCCCCAGGTACGCTCCCATTCGGCATCATTTCGGACCACCATCTCCGCCGTTTCAGTCAGGCGGGACTCGTCGCTGTAGTAGACCTGGTCCGGCGGAAGGATGGTGATGGGTGCCGGCACGCCCTTGCGGCAAGAAGGCTGAAGGGCCACCGCAAGACCCAGGATCACGAAGAACAGGACTCTCTTTGCCATGGCTCGGTCACGTCTCATTGGAGTATTGGCTCGCCGCTTCCTTCCTTACGGCTTCAACGGCGCCCGGATAGTTGTGGAACGCAACGCAGATCTCTCATCATGGTGGTGCTGAACACAGCCGGCAACCGACCGAGGTCCACCACGGCCGACACGGCCCCCTGTGTCTCCCTTACCGGCCACCGGATGGTGTGCTGCTGCCCGGGACTCCCCCACCCACTGGCCTCGGCGAAGAGGCGGAACGCCGCCCAGGTACCCCGGTAGGGGCCGAAGATTCGCAGGTCCCGCCCGTTGACCCTGGCCATGAGCTCCACCTCGGAGTTGGGGGAGCCCTCCCAGCTCAGTCTCAGCGTCCTGCAATCCAGCTCTGTACAGACCGTTTCCCTGCCGTCCATACGGAGGGTGACGGATTCCACCCCCTGTGAGCTCTCCGATAGGGACGGGCGGATGGAGAACTCCACCTGGGGCACCTCGGCCCCTTCAGCGTAGATGGCCTCGGAGAATCTTCGTGCGTTGGCATAGAACTCCAGAAACGCCGGATTCACCTGAACCGAGGACCCGGAGCGCTGCTGGTAGGTGGGACCGCTCCGCTCCATGTAGGGCTCGAGGGGGGGCTCCAAATTCCATACCAGGCTCACACCCCGCTGGAAGACCGCCGCCAGATCATCCAGGCTGGGTTCGTCCGAAGAGGTGGCCTGGAAGGGATACTTTGACCCGACCCGCCGGTTGAATTCCGTGCAGAACTCCGCTCCCCTGCGGTTGAGCTCCGCCGGCTCCGCGCTCCGGATAAGTCCTGCCGCCCCATCGATGGGCTGCTCCAGGATCCTCATCAGGGAGTTGGTTACTTCCCGGGCCTGTGGGTCCGCGCCCATCTCCCTGCGGATCTGCCTCGAAACCCCCTGGGCATCCGGGATCTGGCGTGCCAGGATGCCCTCCACCGCGCTGAGCCTCGCGGGCCCTTGGACCCTGTCCATGTCCTCCATGGCCGACCTGAGGGCGTCCAGGGCGTCGAAATACCCCATTGCGGAAGGGCTGAGGGTGATATGGCCGGCGGAATCCCGGGGAAGGAAGGCGTTCAGGGGCCGGAATCTGGCCGCAGCGCTTTCGGGCCCTTCGAACACGTTGCTGGACACGTTGCTCAGGAGACGCGTGAGAGGAGAATCGTCTCCTGCCAGCTGCCCAAGCCTCCGCGTGGCGTCTCCCACGTCCCGGAAGTTGGCGACGGAGGTCCGAGCCAACAGCTCCTCCCATCGGCGTGGGTACTCCCGCTCGTAAAGGGAGTCGATCTGACGGGCCACCAACTCCGGATTGGGGGGGGTCACCTCGCCTAGCACCCACTCCTCGGCCTGGAGCAGGCTGTCAGGCCGGCTGAGTTGGTCCCTAACGAACCGGTGTCCCTCGGCCGAGAACGCTCCCGGGATCTCCCGCCCTACGGACAGGGCCCCTGAGACGGGACCGGCCACCACTTCCTCGAACCGGAAGGTACGATACCGCTGGTTGGCTTTGCTGATGAGGGAGGCGTAGAACGGCTGCACCTGACCCATCCTGGCCAGGAACTCACGGGTCCCGACGACCGTACCCTCTTCGGCCTGTGTTCCCCCGAACCTGTCGCTCAGGAGGAGCCGGTCTCGGAAGAAATCGAACTGGCGTGCGGCTAGCGCCAGGCTTTCTTCGTCCCGGAGAATGTGCCAGCGACGGGTCAGGGCGGCGGAGAGGAACTCCGTCTCGCTGCGCTCCGGGTAGCGGGTGGCCATGAGGTAGGCTCGAAGGGCTTCATAGGTGACCTGGTAGTCGCTTTCCGGACCGGGTACGGCCGGAAGGCTCCTCAGTTCCGTCCTGATGGAGTCCAGGGCCGGGGAGAGGAGGAGAGTGGTGAAAGGTCCGACGTATCGATCGATGACCACCGGATGAAGCCGAGACCCGGTATAGAGACCCAGCCATGCGCCGAACTTGAGGGGAGGGCCGTCCGTTTCGTAGATCCAGAGGGTGTCGGCCTTCGCGCGCAGGGCCTCCAGTCGTCGCAGAGCTTCTCCCGTCTCGGCGCCGCCACCGCTCCAATCCCGGATCTCCTCCACCGCTGCAAGGCTCTCCCCCACCCGGGACTGAAGTCCGCGATTGTGGATGAAGGCCGCGAGAAGGAAGGGGATCAGGACAAGAAGGACAACGAACGTCACCGTCCCCAGGAGGAGCCGACGCCCGAGACTGACCCTCGTGCCACCCCGCATCATTCCGATGGCGATGTCGTCCCGGAGAACGACGTCCCGGAGCACCCGGGGGAGGAACAACCACCTGTGCCTGGTCCCCGACGGTGCGGCGGGAGCATAGGCGGGCGGTCTGGCCTGAGCCTCCAGCGCCCTGGGGTCGAAAATGGCCGTGGCCCCACCGGCTGCCGGAAAGGCGGGAGCTTCCTCCACACGCCCGGGAGCAGGGCTCTCCGCCGGGAGCTCCTGGCGTCCGACGAAGTAGAAACCTCTCAAGAAGGGGCTCACCTGGAGCTGGCTTGGCTTGCAAAGCTCCAGGAGGAATTGGGATGCGGTTCCAGTGAGCTTGCGGAACTCCCGGGGAAACTCGTAGGCCCTGGCGGTCCGGACGGTTCCGGACTCCTGGTCCAGGTATTTCGGGCGCTTGAGGGCCAGGGACCGGAACAGATCCCCGAAGGCCCGGGCGAGGCGGTGGGACTGGATGTCGGAGTAGCTGGCTGTTTCATGAGGGGAGAGGAGGGGAAGCGTGCTGCCCAGGACCCGGCCCGCTTCCTCCTCGGTCAGGCTCCAGAAATAGTCCTGGAACGACGGAATCCGATCAGCCTTGGTGAAAAGGACGTAAACCGGCACCCGGACTCCCAGTTCCTCCGACATCTCCAGCAGTCTGGTGCGCAAGGCTCTGGCCCACGACAGGGCCACGTCCGGGCTCGCCTGGCTCCCCACCAGGCCCTCGCAGCTGAAGCACACCACGGCAGCCCGGGGCGCCTGTGCCTTTCCCGTCAAGATGGCGGCCAGGAGCCTACGGGGTACGATACGGCGAAGCAGTTGGGACCAGAGGGCTGGATCCTGGGCCAGGTCGGCGCCGGCCTCCACGAGAACGGTACCGTCCGAATACCAGGCGTTCACGCCTTCGGTAGGAGGAAACTGCCCGTCCCTTGGCGAATCGCCCGAGAGTTGCTCGGCGGCGAGGTCCGAGCTCAGGACCGATGTCGATTTCGCGCTCCCGGAAGGTCCCACGAGCAGAACCAGTGGGAGCTTGTCCATGGAAGGGCGCCGCGCGGCGGAGAGGCGTTTTCGGATGGCCGCCAGGCGCGCTTGAAGGTCCTCCGACCGGGGAGACCCCTGGGGGGGAGCCTTTCCGGAGCGCATCCTGCCCATGAACCAGAACACGGCGCCGCTCACCATGAGCCCCAGAAAGGCGAATCCCATCCAGAAAAGGCGATACCCCCAACCCTGGAGGCCCAGAGCGGACGCCAGCACCGCCCCGAGACCCATGAAGAGGGCCAGGGGAACCGCCGCCACCAGGCCCATTCTCAGCTTCGGCTTCATGCTCAGGCCCTCCGCAGGATGAGGAAGAAGGAGAGCCAGAGGAGGCCAAAGAACAGTGACGAGACGGCGGCGGACCCGGCGAGCCACTGGGTCACCCGGTCCGGTCGCGATGAGACCTCCTCCCCACCGGGCGGGCTCCACGACGGAGAGAGATCGCCCCAGGGTCCACGGATCCTCACGATCTTGTCACGGGTCCTTCGCCTCAGCTCGTCCAACTCGGCGCGCCCTCCTGCGGCATAGCGTCCCTGGAATCCCAGGACCAGGCAGAGCAGGTAGACTTCCAGCACGTCCGCCAGCTCCTCCGAGTCGGGCTGGCCCAGGAGGCTCTGGAGGTTTGAGAAGAAGGCCTCCCCTCCAAGGAACTCCCCGAAGATCTCCTCCTGAAGGGGTCTCCGGGGCCACTCGGAGAACATGGGCTGTGGTGAGTTCAGGACGGACTCGTCCAGGAACGCGATGGCGGCATATCCGGCCAACGCTATGGATTCATCCGGATACCCGGCTTGCGCCCCATCCCGGGCCGCCATGGAGAGCCACTTCTTCACCTGCTCCCTGAACACCTGGGGATCGCTGCCCACAGGCTTATCGGCCCGGAGCCTGCAGATGACGGTGAAGACCTCCTCCAGTGAAAGGGCAAGCTGGCCCCGCCGGGAGGGAGTCGAAGGGGCTGTGGGTGGTACGCCTGGGTACGCTGGGCTTTCCATGGCAGTCATCAGTTCACTGACCCTACGAGGTTGCATGGTGACACGGGGCAACCGCATACGCTGAGAAGGTGAGTCCGGCTGGCCTCGTTCTTCTTGCTCATTCCGAAACCCGGGAGATCACCGTCAGCTCCAGCTTCGCCTTGAGGATCTCCTCCGGTACCCAGATCCCAATCTCCTTGGAGTCCTGGATCGCCTTCCAGAGGGGGCCGGCTCGCTTGATCAGGAAGTACTCCCAACCGGCTCGCGGAGCCAGCTCCCGGGGTGGTCGGGCCATATGCTCCAAGTGCAGGCCAGCCATACCACTGGTTCGCACCAGCCCCGGCAAGTCGGCTTTGGAGGCAAGCTTGACCTTTCCCACCACCGCGGACACGACCCTGGACGCCTTTTCTTCGGAGCGAACCCCCAGGACCCACTGGGCGTCCTGTGAACACATATCGTCCTGGATTGCCCCCGTGTGGATGGAGGGGATGGACCGCTGCTGCAGGGGCACTCTCAGGCTGGTCGTGGGGAGGGTGACTTCCAGATGCTGCAGGATGTGCCGGTTGAGGCTCTCGAAGCACTCCTCCAGGCGAGTGTGGTCGTACCGGGGAATGGATGCGGGGTCGGAGCGAAGGGAGAAGGTGCACAGAGCTCCGGCCAGACGGGCCATTTCGACGTAGAGCTCCTCCGGGTGGGATCGTCGTTTTTCCCGGTGGTGCCGCAGCGTTGCCAGGCCGGAATGGATGGCATGGGAAAGCCAGAAAGCAGCCAGCTCCCTTCCACCGTACTGGGCAAGGGAACCACCCGCCGCAGACCGCTCCCTGGAAAGCGTGTCGGCCTTCCGCTCGAGGGTCTGGATCAGCTGGGTCAGGATTTCCATGAGGCGGGGGCTGGCACCGATCTGAAGACACGGGCCCATGAAGGCGGGATCGTAGACGAACCGGCCCGCTCCGTCCCTCTTGATCCTGGCCACGGGGAGGGTGACCAGATCCTGGAGATCCTCCGACTCGAGAAGCAGCCGGAAGGTCTTCCTTCCCACTAGCACGGGCTTCTCGTCAAGACCAGTGGTCTCGTCAGGAAGGGTCTGGGTCACCTGAAGATATCGATGTTCCGGAGGAGATCCCTCCTGGGAAAGGTTCGCTGCACCTGGCCGAAGAGGAGGCAGCGCAAGGAGAACGTTCTGTTCGTGCTCCGTGGGAGAGAAGGTGGGCCGGATATCGATGGTGGGGGGAGGGTCGTCCCCATCAGGAAAGCTGAATGGGGTTCCATCGGGCAGGATCCCTCGCCCATGGGTCATGGACACGACACCATTCAGCAGCGATTCGGCATCGAACACCGAGCCAGAGAGCCCGAATGGCTCGGCATAGAGCTGGGACAGTTGGAAACGGATCGACTCCTCGAAAAAGCGGTCCTGGGTCTGGAAGTGATGCTGGGCGAGGTGCATTCCCTCGCTCCAGACCACTCTGGCGATCCGCGTCATGAATTCTCCGGTCAGTCTGCTCAAGGACCCGTGTCGCACGGATCAGGTGATGAAAAACCCCTTACCCCAACCGAAAGCGGAAGGACCGGGGCCCGTGGCTTCTCGGCTCCCGGGACCGCCGAGCCTTCGATCCCGAGGACTTCCAACCTTTACCCAGAGGAGAAGCCCCAGGTAGATTATAGGGGACTCAGTTCCGCCGCATCAACCTTCTCCCGAACCGAACATCCATCCAGCTGGGCATGGACGGAGGAGATTGGAATCGTCTTAGCGTGCAAAGAGAAGAGCTTTTCAGGAGGTTTCCCCCTCTCGGGCCCATTCCGGACGACCCCATCGCGAGCTATTGGGCGCGGGGGGAAGATGACCGGCTACTCCAGGTGCACCTCCTCTCCCGCCAGGATCCGGAGGGTCGACGCCTCGTGGGTCTCGTTGGTCTGATTCGCGAACGCTCGCCGGACGATCTCCTTGAAGTGGTGGAGCTGGCCGGGGAGACGGCGGTGGTCACCAAGGCACTGCCGGCAGGCGTCGTCTTCCACGAGTGGCTCGAGAGTGAGGCCGGCAGCCTCGCCGGGCCTTCGGAATCCGGAGAGATGAGCCGGGCGGAGAATGGGTCCGACTATTCTGCGGTCTTCCGGGCGCCGGAGGCTCCGGTGACTCCGGACACACCGTCCGCCGATCCGCCTGGGGTGGTGCCCAATGGAGCGCCCCCGACACAAACCCATGCCGTGCCACTCGAGCCGCCTCCACCCCCTCCCATCACGGTGGATCCGGCGTCGGGCGAGCCTGCAGCGGGTGCTCACGAGCCGGCACCGCCGGCCGGGCCCGGCAGATCCGACTACACCGCCTTCTTCGAAGTTCCGGCCCTTGGCGAGGTGCTGGGGGAGAAGGACCAGGAGCCGCCCCCGGTTCCGCCGCCTCCTCCGGCGGCCGGTCCACCGGCACCGCCCCCGGTTCCGCCGCCCCCTCCGGCGGCCGGTCCATCGCCGCCCCCCCCGGTAGCCGGGCCACCCCCACCCCCACCGCCTCCGCCCCTGCGGGATCCGGTGCCTCCCCCCGCCACCGGGCCGGACTACACCAGGGAGTTCGGGGTCGCCCGGACCCGTCCGGAGAATGAACCGAGGCGGCCCCCGGGGCCTGAGACTCCCCCCCGCAGCGGCGAGAGGCCTGGTGCACCCGTGGAGCGCGGACACGTCTCTCCCCCCATGGGGTTCCCGAAGCTGCCCGAGGACCTTGCGGCTCGAACCGGTGCAGAGCGGGAACACCACGGCCGGGATCCGGAGGAGCGGGATTCCGACAGCATCACCGTGGAGTTTCGCAGACCCAGGACCACACCGCAGCCCGAGCCCGGCGCGCCCCGAGACCGTGGGTGGAGCGCCTCGCAGGAGGGCCGCGCCCCCTCGGCGCTCCCTCTGAGGGATTACCTCGGCAAGCTGGAGCGGCAAGGTGAGGCCCAGCCCGAAGGGCGTGAGCCCTCGCAGCCCCCTCCTCCGTGGAAGGCGGCTCCACCCCCCATGCGGCCTCCCATGCCCCGGGGATCGGAACCGACGGTGGTGTCACCCCTGCGTCCCCCGGAGATGCCCAGGCAGAGTCAGGCGTCCGGAGCTCCCCCTCACCCGCCCCCCGCAGGGGGGAAGGGTGGGCAGGGAGGACTTCGCACCCGCGACGTGGTGATCCTGGTCAGCGTGATCCTGGTGGTCCTGCTGGTGGCAGCAGGGGCCGTTCTCTACCTCTTCTTGCGCGGAGACTGAGCCCTCCGCCGCACCTGCGGGGGACCCGAAACGGCGAAGCGGGGAGGCCTCCCCCTATTCCTTCGGTGGGAGGACCGCAACCAGCTCCAGGGAGGGTTCCCGGATGGCGGCGGGAACGTAGACGGCGAGGTTCTTGCCCCTGAGAACCTCCTGCCACTCGGAGCCGGACGTGTCAATAAGAAAATACTCGTAGTCCAGTTTGACCGGGATGGCGCTGGGAGGGCTCTGCACGTGAGTGAGCTCGAGTCCGGGAAGTCCCCGCCGATAGAGATGATCCAGGTTGTCGGCGGCGCCCACCTTCAACAGCTCCAGGGCCTTGTCCACCAGCGTTGCCCGGTCGGCTCCCGCCCCCACCGCGAGGAAGATCTGCCGAGCCGACAGGATGGTGGAGTCCATGGCTGCAGCATAGACGAACGGTTTGACAGGACGCAGAGGAATGGCGCGGTAGTTCTGGGGTACAACCGTGTCCAGAAGGGTGCGGAGCCGCTCGTCCAGGGCCTGGAAACAGGTGGAGAGCCCCGAATGATCATAGGGAGGAAGGGTGCGGGCATCCCCTTCAGGTGAGAAGGTGGTGAGAGCTCCGGCCAGGGAAAGCATCGTCTCGTAGAGCCTGGAGGGGTGACCGCGACGCACCTCGAAGATGTGCCGGAGGACCGGCAGATACGTGTTCACGGTGTAGAGAAGCCAGAAGTTGGCTACGTCGGAGATTCCGAAATCCGCCAGGTCCTGCCCCCTCTGCCTTCTTGTTCCCGAGAGCTCCGCGCTCCTGGCGGAAAGGAGCTCCACCAGGCGCCGGGCGATGGTCATCAACGCCTGGCTGGCACCGATGTCTACTACGGGGGGGACAAAGGCAGGATCGAGATCGTAGCCGCCGCTCCCCGTCCGGAAGATCCTTCCCAGGGGAAGAACGGAGCTCCCCTCCAGGGTTTCCCCTTCCAGGAGGATCCGCAGGTTCTTCCTGGCCACCTGCACGGGCTTCTCTGCGAGGCCGGTGTTCTCGTCCCGGCGAAAGACCACCTCTGCCGAGAACCGTGCATCCCTGCTGTTCTCTTCCACAGAAACGTTGCGTCCACCGGGGCGATACTCCGAGATTGACAGGTATCCATGGAGAGCCTCCTGGTCGGGCTCCCAACCGTCCTCCAGGGGGCGCGGCTCCGGAAGCGGATCGGCCCCAGGCATGTCGAAGGCCAGGCCGTCGGGGAAAAGGCCATGGGCCTTGGAGACGGCCAGCACGCCACTATCGAGCATCTCCCGGTCCAGTTCCAGGGAGGAGAAACCCCATGGGCTGGCCGTGAGGGTCGACAGCTGGAAGGAAAGCGTGTCCTCAAGGAACCGGTCTTGCAGCTGAAGATGCTGTGGAGTCAGCATGACACCCTTGGTCCAGAGGACCTTCTGCAACTGACGCATAGGAAGGCGGCTCCCGTGACTGAGAATGAAGACGATTACAGAGTCTACCTTGAAGCGGGTTCTGGGCAAGACCCTCATGGTACCCGGCCCGTGGAGAGCCTCCCCTTCTGCATCGGGATCCTCGGTGATTTCTCCGGTCGCGGGGCTCGCCCGGAGCCGGGAGAAGAAGAGGATTGGGCGTCGCGGCCACTGATTCGTGTCACGCCGGAGAACGTGTTGACCTTTGGCGGTCTTTCTCCTTCCACAGTGGTTCAGGGGCTGCCCGGAGAAGCGTCATCCCTCTCCATGATATTCCAGGGGATGGAGGATTTCCATCCGGATGCGCTTTTCGAGCGCCTGGATCTGTTCAAAGAGCTGCGGATGGCCCGGGGGCGGATCCTTGCCGGGGAAGGCCATGGGGAGGGGAAGGGGACGAAGGGAGAAGCCCGGGAGGGAGAGTCGCCCCCTGAGCCCGGAAAGAGGCGGGGGGAGGCGGGCGACACGGGTGGGGGAAGCCTGCTGGACGAGGTCCTGCAGGAGACCGGCGAGGATCTCGACAGGTACGGATCGGACCTGACGGACGATCTCGACGGCTTCATCCGCAGGGTGGTCCGGCCGCACGCGGTCCGGGCTCCAGCGGATCGTACCCTCGAGCTCGAGGCGTTGGACCGAGAGATCGGCTCCCTCATGAGGGCGGTGATGCACCATCCCTCCTTTCAGTCTCTGGAGTCCCTCTGGCGTTCCGTCGTGTTCCTCCTCTCCCGGGTCGAGACCACTTCCAGCCTCAGGGTGTACCTGGTGGACGTGTCCAGGGACGAGCTGGCCTTCGACCTGTTGTCCACCGACGAGCCGACGGAGTGGAATCTTGCCCGAGCCATGCTGAACCCGATTTCGCCTCGAGGCGAGGAAGTCCGTTGGGCCGCTCTCCTGGGGGCCTACGATTTCGGCAAGGATCCGGACGACATTCCCCTTCTCCAGCGGATCGCCCTCCTGGCGGAGACTGCTGAGATCCCCTTTGTCGCGGGGGGCAGCCCGGCCCTGGCGGGTTGTCGCTCCCTGCACGAAGCTCCGGATTCCAGGGACTGGAACGATCCCGTGGATGATCTCTGGGATGCCCTCCGCCTTTCCCCGGAGGCTGGCTGGGTCGGGTTGGGAGCTCCGGGGTTCCTTCTGAGGACGCCCTACGGGGCAGAGGGGGCCAAGACAAAGGGATTCGCCTTTGAGGAGACTCCTTCGCATCCGCACGAATACCTCTGGGGGAACCCCGCCATCCTGTGGGGAGTACTCTGCGCCCGGGCCTTCACTCGCTTCGGCTGGGAAGGGCTGCGTCCGGAGAGCCGACAAGGTGTTGAGGGCTTATCCATGTACGTGAATTCCCAGGGATGGGGGCTTTCGGTGGAGGCCGCCCTGTCCCACTCGGCTGCGTCGAGGCTGGCTGAGAGCGGCCTCATGCCCGTGGTGGGCGCCCGAGACGAGTCAGAGGTCCGCTTCGTGCGGATGTCTTCCACCTCCACGGATGGCGGAGCCCTCCGGGCCTGGTGGCGGCAGTAAGTTGAGCTCGACGAGCCCGTCGCTTTCTATGGTTGATCTGTGAGCGGAGGCGGATATTCGCCAGGCTGAGCGACTGCCGGCCCCGGATTTTTTTGCTTGACCTCAGGTGAGACGACACATAACGTCTAAAGGTTGTCCTTGTTCCAGCCGATTCCCGACGTTCATTGGTTCCCCCTGATTCCCAAATAGAGGAGCTGTGGAGCATGGCCAAGAGCTTCCAGCACAGACGTTCCAGGCAGCGTCCGACCCGCGTCAACATCTCGTATGACGTGGAGACCGGCGGCGCTATGGAGAAGAAGGAGATCCCGTTCGTCATGGGTGTCCTGTCGGACCTGAGCGGGGACGGCATTGACAGTCTTCCCGACGCCGCGGACCGGAAATTCACCGAGATCACCGCCGACAGCTTCGACAAGGTGATGAGAGGCATGAATCCCCGCCTCCAGTTTGCCGTGGACAACAAGCTGGAGCCGGATTCGGAGGACAAGTTCGGCGTGGAGTTGGAGTTCAAGGAATTCGCCGACTTCGCCCCCGACCGCGTTGCCCGTCAGGTGGACCCCCTCCGGAAGCTCCTGGAGCGGAGGGAGGACCTGGTGGACTTGAAGGGGCGCTTGCAGACGAACCGGAACTTCAGCAAGAGCTTCAATAAGTCGCTCCAGGGCGCCCTTGGGGATCCTGACCAGAAAGAGAAGCTGAAACACGAGGTCGAAGGCGAAGGAGGCGACGACGATGGCGGACGCTGAAGCCAGGGCACAGGAAGCCGCCCCCGAAGCTGAGGTCCAGGAACTGGGCTTTCTCGACCAGATCCTCACGGAGGGGCGCTTCAAGAGCGAACAGGAGCAGGATCGTGCCAAGGGGGCCGTTCAGGAGTTGGTTCGGGAGATCCTGGACGAGACCGTCACCTACAAGAAGGACATCGAAGCTACGCTCACCGAGCAGATCGCCCGTATCGACGAGCTCTTGTCTGCCCAGTTGAACGAAGTGCTGCACCATCCGAAGTTCAAGAAGCTGGAGGCGTCCTGGCGAGGGCTCCGGTACCTGGTTTCCCAGACCGAGACGGGTCCCATGCTCAAGGTCAAGGTCATGAGCATGTCGAAGGGGGAGCTCATGGAAGACCTCACCTCCGGTAAGGCCGAGATGGCCGTGGACCGGAGCTCCCTTTTCAACAAGATCTACCAGGAGGAGTACAACCAGTACGGTGGTACTCCATACGGATCTCTCATCGGGGACTACGAGTTCGACAACTCGGGTCAGGACATCAGGCTCCTCACCCGGGCGTCGGAGCTGGCAGCTTCGGCCCACTGTCCCTTCCTTACCGCGGCCTCCCCGGAGATGTTCGGCTTCTCCAGCTTCACGGAGCTTCGCAACGTGTATGAGATGGAGAGCGCCTTCGAGGGTGTACGGTATGCCCAGTGGAGAGCCTTCAGGGAGAGCGAGGACTCTCGCTACGTGGCCCTCGCCATGCCGCGGATGCTGATTCGGGAGCCCTACGGCCGCACCACGGTGCCCGTGAAGGAGTTCGATTTCACGGAGGACGTGACGGGGAAGGATCATGATAAGTACCTCTGGGCGAACGCTGCCTGGGGGCTGGGGGCCTCCGTCAACAAGGCCTTCGCGGAGCACGGATGGTGCGCACGGATTCGTGGGGTAACCTCCGGGGGGAGGGTGGAGGGGCTTCCGACCCACGCCTTCGAGACGGACTCCGGGGACATCGCCATGAAGTGCCCCACCGAGACCCTCATTCCCGAAGACCAGGAGTTCGAGCTCGCCAAGCTCGGGTTCGTGCCTCTCACCAACGAGAAGAACACCGCCAACGCAGTGTTCTTCAGCGTCCAGTCCGCCCAGAAGCCCAAGGAGTACTCGGGTCCCGGTGGCGACAAGGCAACCGCCAATGCGGTCCTTTCCGCCCAGCTCCCTTATCTCTTCGCGGCGTCTCGGTTCTCCCACTACCTGAAGAAGATGGTCCTGGAGTGGGTCGGCGCATATGCGACGCGTTCCGAGCTTCAGAGCAAGCTTCAGAACTGGATCGGCGACTACGTCCTCAAGGGCGAAGGTGCCGCGGAATCCGAGAAGGCCAAGAAGCCCCTTTCGGATGCCCGAATCGATGTGGTAGAGAACCCGAGAAAGCCAGGGACGTACCAGGCCGTGGCTTACCTCCGGCCGCATTTCCAGTTGGACGCGGTGGACTTCTCCATGCGTCTCGTGGCTGATGTTCCGGAGGCGAAGAAGTAATCGTCTCCCTGGCCGGGCCCCGACGGCCACAAGAAGCGACCATTGGTAGTACGACGGGAAGCGACCATTTCTTGAACGAGGAGACACCATGAACGGGAGTTGGGATGCGTACCTGACGGTAGACGGCGTGACCGGTGAGTCCAGGAGGTCCGGCCATGAAGGCGAGATCGAGTTGCTGTCCTTCTCCTTCGGCGCTACGAACCCCGCCAGCGTAGGCTTCGGCAGTGGCGGAGGCGTCGGCAAGGTCAGCCTGACCGACTTCAACTTCGTGAAGCGCACCGATGCTGCCAGTGCCGAGCTCTTCAAGCAGTGCTGCAGCGGGAAGCATTTCCCCACGGCCAAGATAGTGCTCTACAAGGCCGGCGGCGAAGGCGGACCTCTGGATTACCTCCTCTACGAGTTCGAAGAGGTTTATGTGAGCAACATCCAATGGTCCGGCTCCGAGGGTGGCGACGGCATTCCCATGGAATCGGTGGCATTCTCCTTCGGCAAGGTCGTGGTGACCTACAATCAGCAGGACGCGTCGGGAGCCAAGTCCGGGTCCTTCATGGGCTCCTGGGACGTCCGCACCGGGACGCCCTGACCGGTCCTGATCGCCTAGCCTGCCGCTACCGGAGGCTCGACCACTACTTCACCGGAAAGGCCGACTCGTGGAAGCGCAGCGTCTGTTCAGAGAGGGGAAGCTGAGCGAGGCCATTGCCTGCTTGCAGGAGGAGTTGCGCTCGGATCCCCAGGACGTGACCAGGAGGACCTTTCTGTTTGAGCTTCTCTGCTTCCAGGGTGAGTTCCAGCGGGCCTTGAAGCAGCTCGAAATCATCGAGGCGGCGGATCCAGCCTCGTACCTGGGTACCATGCGGTTCAAACAGGTTCTCGGGGCAGAGGACAAGCGGCAGGAGATGTTCCGGACCGGTGCCCTTCCCGACCGCAGGGAGGAGGGCCCCTCGGTGGCTGGCACCCTCAACGGGCAGCCGTTCGGGGACATCCGGGATGCGGACCCACGCATTGGTCCCCGGTTGGAGATGATCGCCGGGGGCCAATACGTGTGGCTCCCCTTCACTGAGCTTTCGGCGGTTCGGGTTCAGCCCCCGGATCTCCTGCGGGACCTCCTCTGGGCTGCTGCGCAGGTGGAGATCCGGGACCGGGAGGCCGGCGATGCGAACGACGTGGTGCTTCCTGCCATGACGGCTCTCTCCTGGCAGAGCCCCGACGAGCTGGTACGACTGGGGCGGGTGACCACCTGGGAGGAGCTCGACACCGGCGAAGAGGCCCCCGTGGGCCAGAAGCTCCTCCTGGTGGACGACGAGGAGTTTCCCATCTTGGAGGTGCGGGAGCTCATCATCCATCACGTCTGAACTGGCCGGCTCCGCTAGCGGCCCTCTCATCGGATTCCCATGGCGTTGACTGAGAACACTCAGCTCCCGGAACTGCTGGCGCCGATTCCGGGAGATGATCCCGTCGGCCCTGATCTCAAGTGGTCCAACGAGTTCAGCGAGATCGAGCGGGTCCATAGCCAAGGCCAGGATGCGATCCCGCCCACCAAGCCCCCGGGGTTTCCCGGAGGCGACGCCGAGGAGCATTTCGGCAGGCTGGTGGATCTCGCCTGGGACTTCCTCGAGACGCAATCGAAAGATCTCCGGGTGGCATCCTACCTCACGGCGGGCCTGCTCCGCATGGGGATGGGGCCCGACGATGACCCCCACCCCGTCAGGTGTTTCGCCGGGCTCTCCTTCGGGCTGACTCTCCTACAAGGCCTGATGGAGACGTATTGGGACCAGATGTATCCAGGAATCCCTTCTCGAACGGCCGTCCTGGACGGCCTTAGCTCCGGGGCGCTCCCCATCGCCGTTAGAATGGTCCCCCTCACCGAGTGGGGGCACACCTTCTTCCATCATCGTGACTGGGCGAAGGAAGGGAAGCCCGGTCCGGCTCCACCCGATTCCGACACTCTCTGGGCAGGGAACTTCGAAGCGGGGTTGGCGGACACGGATCGGTCCTTCTTCATGGCTCTGGACCGCGAGTTGAAGGGCTGTCTGGACAGGCTCGATGCGCTGGAGGGGTTCTGCAAGGAGCGTTTCACCGAGGCGAAGGAGACGCCGCCCCGTTTCGGGGAGCTGAGGCAGGCACTGCAGAACATGGCCTCAGCCGCCACTCAACTCCTGGAGAGGAAGCCCGAGCCCGAGCCGGCGGCGGCGCAAGAGCCGGGACCGCCCCCCCAGGAGATCGGACCGGTGTCCGGGGAGGCTTTCGGTGAAGCGGACCAGGTGCTTGAGGGGGGAGCTGCAGCCTCACCCGCTCCGCCCGCAGCCACGACCACCGCTGCAGCCCCTACCCCCGGCCCGGCGGCAGTCCGGCCTTCCATGCCGGCGGGAGTGGATCTCCGGGATCCCGGGCAGGCCCTGGCGGCGGTCGCCGCGGCGGCCCGGGTCCTCCGTGAGGAAGACCCGAGGAATCCAGTGCCCTACCTTCTCCTGCGGGGCCTTCGGTGGGGGGAGCTCCGGGGAGCCGGCGACCGCATCGACCCCAAGCTCCTGGAGGCTCCCGGCGCTGAGGACCGGCGGCGGCTCCGGAGCCTCTTCCTCGAGGAGGAGTGGGAGCGGCTCCTGGCGGCTTCCGAAGAGGTCATGGCCACCGAGGCCGGGCGGGGCTGGCTGGACCTCCAGCGCTATTCGGTTCTCTCCGCCGACAAGCTGGGCGCGGAGTTTCGGTCGGTGGCCGTAGCCCTACGCGGGGCGCTCAGGTCCGCGCTTTCGGATTTGCCTGCCCTTGTGACCGCCACCCTCATGGACGACAGCGCCTCCGCGTCCACGGACACCCGCATCTGGCTGGAGACGGCGGGATTCGTGAGGACGGGAGACGCTGATGCCGATGGGCCGGACCCCTCCGATGACACCGACCCCGACAGGGTCAGGAGGGAAGCGAGCTTCGACCGGGCCAGGCAGATGGTTCAGGCCGGTGATCCGGATGGCGCCATACGACTCCTCATGAGCCGGGCCCGCGGGGAGCGGAGCGAGCGGGCTCGCTTCATGGCCCGGGTGGAGGCTGCCGGGATCATGGTGGAGAGGGGGGACGGTCCTGTGGCACGCCCCATCCTCGACGAGCTCATGAAGAAGATCCAGGAGCACAGCCTGGAGGAGTGGGAAGCCGGGGAGGCCGTGGCCAGGGCTCTGGGTCTCCTGTATCGATGCATGGATCAGGGGGAGGGTCCCCTCCGGCAGCAGATCTACCAGCGGATCTGCCGCCTGGACCCGCTCCTGGCCCGCTCCATCGGAGGCTCGGGCCATGGCGAGTGAGCCCACCGTCCGCCATTCGGTCCTGGACCGCCTCCTCCGGACGGACCGGAAATGGGACGGAAACCGGCCTGTGGGCTGGAGGGAGTCCCTGGATGTGGCGAAGAAGTCCCTCCTTCGGGACCTCCAATGGCTCTTGAACACCCGCCAGGTCTCGGAGCCCGCCGGCGCCCCCCTGGAATTCCTGCCCCGATCCATGTACAACTATGGGATTCCCGATATCGCATCCCTCAGCGCCGACTCCTCCGAGACCGCCGGCCATCTGCTCAGGTTCATCGAGAAGGCCGTGGAGGACTTCGAGCCCCGCCTGTCCGATGTGCGGGTGACCCTGGCGGAATCCGGGAGCAAGCACGACCGACGGGTGGGGTTCCTCATCGAGGCGAACCTTCGGGTGGAACCGGATCCGGAACGGGTGGAGTTTGATACGGTCCTGGAGGTGAGCAGCGGGAAGTTCGCCCTGTCCACTCGTAAGTCTCCCCATGATTGATCATCGACTGAAGGAGTATTACGAGGAGGAGCTTCGCTTTCTCCGGCGCCTGGGTGCCGACTTCGCCCGGCAGCACGAGGAGATTGCCGACGCCCTGAGGCTTGAGCCCAACCGTTGCGACGACCCCCACGTGGAGCGGCTTCTCGAGGGGTTCGCGTTCCTGGCTGCCCGGGTGCACCGCCGCATCGACGACGACTTCACCGAGATCAGCCAAGGACTGCTGAACGTCGTCTACCCCCATTACCTCCGGCCCCTGCCCTCCATGTCCGTAGTGGAGCTTCAGCTCGATCCGGCCCAGGGGGCGGCTACCGCAGGCTTCACGGTGGAGGCTGGAAGGACACTGGTGGCTCCGCCCACCAAAGGGGTCCGGTGCCGGTTCCGCACCTGCTACGACACGACGCTCTGGCCATTGGAGGTCCTGGAGGCCAGGTGGCAGTCCCCCCACGAGCTCGATCTGGGGGGCCAGGCCCGGGACCTGGCGGCCTGCCTGAGGGTCCGGCTCGGCTGCCAGGGCGACCTCACGTTCGAGGAGCTTCCGGACCTTGGTCGGCTGGGCTTCTTCTTGAACGGGGACCTGGCCCTGGTGTCGGCCCTTTACGAGCTCCTGGACAACAGCTGTACCGGGATCCTGGCCCGGGGAGTGGCGGCTGGCGGAAAGACGGCTGCCCCCGTGATGATTTCCAAGACCGGACTGCGACCCATGGGGTTCGGGGAGGAGCACGGGATGCTTCCCAATCCCCGCCGTTCCTTCCAGGGGTACCAGCTCCTGCAGGAGTACTTCACCTTCCCCTACAAGTTCTTCTTCTTCGAGCTGTCGGGGCTGGAGCGGGTGCGGGCCGCCAGCCCCGGGAAGGTGGTGGATCTCATCTTTCTCATCGAGCCCTTTGAGGGGGCCGACCGGGACCAGGCTCTGAGCCGCTTCGTGAGCCGGGAGACGATCCGCCTCGGATGCACACCCGTGGTGAACCTGTTCGAGGGGGAGGCCGAGCCCATACGCCTCAACCAGAGGCGTCCCGATTACCTGATCCGGGCCAGGGGATCGAAGGAATTCCCGCCCGAGATCTTCTCGGTGGACGAGGTGGATGCGGTCTCGCCCAGCGCGCCGCGACGGGTTCCCTTCGCTCCCTTCTATTCCTATCGGAACCGGGCGTCAGAAGCCGGGCAAGGCCTCTTCTGGTTCGAGCGGCGGCATCCCAGCTCCTGGCTTCCCGGCGGGGCCACGGACGTGAGCCTGGCTTTCGTCGACCAGGCCGGGTCCACCATCTATCCCGAGTTCCCCTCGGCCACGGCACAGCTCACCTGTTTCAACGGCAGGCTCCCAAGCCAACTCTCCATCGGAGCCGAGAGGGGGGACCTGGACCTGGAGGGCGGTGGCGCTCCCCTCAAGGCCATCCTGACCCTCATGCACCCCACGGAGCCGATCCAGCCCCCCCTGGACGGGTCCCTGCACTGGCGGCTGATCTCCCAGCTCTCCCTGAACTACCTGTCGCTGGTGAGCGATGAGCCCACCGGCCGACCCGGGGGTGGGGCCCCGGGTGGGGGGAGGAAGCCCAGGTCCGGAGCTCCTCTTCGGGAGCTGCTTCGCCTCTACAACTTCGGCGATTCCAGTATCGGCGAGAAGCACGTGAGGGGCATTACCAAGGTGGACAGCGAGCCCTGGTATGCCCGGGTAAGGGGGGAGCAGGGCCTGAGCTTCGCCCGGGGACGGCGGGTCTCGGTGGAGTTCGATGAGGACCAGTATTCGGGAGGCGGCATCTACCTCTTGGCCAGTGTGCTGGAGCGCTTCCTGGCGCTCTACGCGAACATGAACAGCTTCACCGCCCTCCAAGCGAGGGTTCGATCCAAGCACAAGACCTACACGTTGAGGGAATGGGAACCGAGAGCGGGACACCGTCCGCTGATCTGAGGCCGGCCCCCTGGGAAGAGGCGCTGGACGACGCTCCGGAATCGTTCACCTTCTTCCAGGCTGTGCGCCTCCTGCACCGTCGGTTTCCGGACCGCCGGCGGATCGGGGAGTTTGCGCACCCCTCGCAAGAGGTGGTCCGATTCTCGGTGAACCCGAGTCTGGCCTTTCCGGCGGGAGACATCCAGAATCTCCGGCTCGATCCCGAGGCCCCTCCGGAGCTCCAGGTCAATTTCATGGGCCTGGTGGGACACATGGGCGTCCTGCCGGTCCAGTACTCGCTCCTCATTGATGAGCGGGCCGCGGCGGAGGGCGATCCGGAGGCGTTCCGGGACTTCCTGGATATCTTCCACCACCGCATGATCTCTCTGTTCTACAAAGCCTGGGAGCGTTCCCACTTCTGGGTGGCCTTCGAGCGAGGAGAGGAGGATCCCTTCACCTCCCGGCTCCTGGACCTGGTGGGCCTCGGGCTGGGGGATCTGCGGCAGAGGATGGGCCTCCGGGACGAGGCCTTGCTCTTCTACGCGGGCCTGCTGGGATCACAGCACCGGAGCGCGGTGGCCCTGGAGCAGCTCCTGGAGGACCAGTTCCAGGTGCCGGTGGCCGTGGAGCAGTTCGTAGGGGGATGGTACGGTCTGTCCGCCCAGTCCCGGTGCCGACTGGATGACGACGAAGGCCTCGGCGGGAGTCTCGGTGAAGGAACCGTAGTGGGTGAGGAGGTCTGGGATCCTCACGCCCGGGTTCGCATCAGGGTCGGGCCTCTTTCCAGAGACCGATACGACGAGTTCCTGCCGGGCGGGAGCGCCCACGGGGATCTCCGGGAGATGACCCGGTTCTTCAGTGACGAACAGTTCGACTTCGAGGTCCAGCTGATCCTGGACCGGAACGACGTCCCGGGCATTGTCCTGGGCGAGGAAGCTGAGAGGGCGCTTCCCCTGGGCTGGTGCACCTGGATTCGCACCCGGCCGTTGTCCCGGGATGCGGATGAGACAACCTTCATGATTTGACCGGAGACCCAGCATGAACGTAGATCCGAGAGCCTTGGTGGGGAGACTGAATCACGACACCCGGAACGCCCTGGAGGGGGCCGCAGGACTGTGCGTGAGCCGGACCCACTACGACGTTGAGGTGGAGCACTTCCTGGCGAAGCTCCTGGACGACACCTCCAACGATGCGGCCCAGATCCTCAAGCACTTCGGGGTCGACCGTTCAAGGCTGGTGCGGGACGTCACCGAGAGCCTGGACGCTCTGAAAACCGGGAATCCCCGGACGCCGGCTCTCAGTCCCAAGCTGGTGGGCATGCTCTCCAATGCCTGGCTGGTGTCCTCCCTGGAGCAGCGGTCCAACCAGATCCGGACGGGGCACGTCATCCTGGCCCTGGTCTCAGATCCCGATCTCCAGCGCCTGGCCAGGGGTGTCAGTCGTGAGCTCGACAAGATCTCTCCCGAGGCTCTTAAGGAGGGCTTCGACGCCATCATCTCCAAATCCTCGGAGGAGGAGCAGGTGGGACCGGAGGCCGAGGCGCCCGGGGCGCCCGGTAGGCCCACCAAGACCCCGAAGCTGGACCAGTACAGCCACGACCTCACGGGCCGGGCACGGCAGGGAGATCTGGACCCAGTGCTGGGAAGGGACTTTGAGGTGCGGCAGGTGGTGGACATCCTCACCCGACGGCGCCAGAACAACCCCATTCTGGTGGGTGAAGCGGGAGTCGGGAAGTCCGCCATCGTGGAGGGGTTCGCCATGAGGGTGGTGAGCGGCGACGTGCCGGAGGTCTTGAAGAATGTCACCATCAGGACCCTGGACCTGGCCCTCCTCCAGGCAGGAGCCGGGGTGAAGGGGGAGTTCGAGAACCGCCTCAAGGGGCTCATCACGGAGGTGAAATCTTCTCCCACGCCCATCATCCTCTTCATCGATGAAGCCCACACCATGATCGGAGCCGGCGGGGCGGCAGGGCAGGGGGACGCGGCGAACCTCCTGAAGCCGGCTCTGGCCAGGGGTGAGCTGAGGACCATCGCCGCCACCACCTGGTCGGAGTACAAGAAGTACATCGAGAAGGACCCGGCTCTTGCCCGACGCTTCCAGCTCATCAAGGTGGAGGAGCCCTCCGAGGAGCTTTGCCAGGTTATGATGCGGGGTGTGGTCCCGAGCCTGGAGAAGCACCACAAGGTCCGCATCCTGGATGACGGGATGGAGGCCGCCGTGAGGCTTTCGGCCCGGTACCTCTCGGACCGTCAGCTTCCGGACAAGGCCGTGAGCGTCCTGGACACGGCCTGCGCGCGCCTGGCCTTGGGCCAGAGCGCCACGCCGCCCCCGGTGGAGGCGGCTCGCCGCCGCCTGGACGACCTTGAGGTGCAGAACCGAGTTCTGACCCGGGAGCAGGCCACCGGGACCGACCATTCCGAGCGACTCACCCAGATCGCCGAACACAAGGCGGCCACGGAGGTCGAGTTTGCGGCGCTGCAGGAGCGCTGGGAGAAGGAGAGCGCCCTTGTGACCCGCATCCGGCTGCTTCGGGAGCAGCTGGAGGCCACGGTGGAGGCCGCTGAAAGCGGGGGCGGCAAGGTCGACGCCGTCGAGCCCGAAGGAAGTCCAGGTGAAAGGGTCGGGGTGTCTCTGGATGAGGAACCGGTGGGTGGATCGGAGGATGCCGCCGGGGAAACGGCGGGAGCTGATGGTCCTGGGGAGGTGGATCCGACCTCGAGCCCCGAGGAGCTCCGGGCCGAGCTCACCCGCCTCAACAACGAGTTGGAGGCCATGCAGGGGGAGGCCCCCCTCGTACCGGTGTGCGTGAACCACGAGCTGGTAGGCCAGGTCATCTCGGGGTGGACGGGAATCCCGGTGGGGAAGATGCTCAGGGACGAGGCCGCCACGGCTCTGGCGCTGGAGACACTCCTGGGTGAGAGGATCATAGGCCAGGATCACGTGCTGGAGGTGGTGAGCCATCGCATCCGGACCTCCTACGCCAAGATCGAGGATCCCAAAAAGCCCAAGGGCGTGTTCCTCTTCGTGGGGCCCAGCGGCGTGGGGAAGACCGAGATGGCCCTGACCCTCTCGGACCTTCTTTTCGGTGGGGAACGGAACATGGTCACCATCAACATGTCCGAGTTCCAGGAGGCCCATACGGTTTCCACCCTGAAGGGCTCTCCCCCGGGGTACGTGGGTTATGGCGAAGGAGGTGTCCTCACCGAGGCCGTGCGGAGGCGCCCGTACTCGGTGGTGCTTCTGGACGAGATCGAGAAGGCCCACCCGGACGTGCTGGAGTTGTTTTTCCAGGTCTTTGACAAGGGGAGGATGGAAGACGCCGAGGGACGGGAGATCGACTTCAAGAACACCGTCATCATCCTCACCACCAACGCCGGCACCGACTCCATCATGAGGCTCTGTGACGACCCCGAGACCCTCCCCACTTGGGAAGGGCTCGTGAAGGCCCTGAAGCCCGAGTTGGACGGTGTGTTCAAACCCGCTTTCCTTGGAAGGACCGTCATCATCCCCTTCTTCCCCCTGAGGGACGAGCCTCTCAAGAAGATCGTCCGTCTCAAGCTCAACAGGATCCGCAAGCGCATGCAGGAGACCCGTGGGATCGTCCTCAGCTACGACAGCGCCGTGGAGGACGAGATCGCCATGCGCTGCACGGAAGTGGAGAGTGGTGCCAGGAACATCGACAACATCCTGAGCAACACTGTACTGCCCGATGTCTCCAAGGTGCTCCTGGAGGCCATGATCGGCGGGGAGGAGCCCCGGAGCATCGCAGTCTCCGTGGGCGCCAAGGGGGAGTTTGAGTACTCCCTGGCCTAGACGGACATAAGGGTCAGGCGCTTAGGAAGGAGAGAGAGTCAGATGCCGCCTCGGTACTCGCAGGAGAACAGAGCCTTTCGCGTGAGCGTCGGATCCCTCGAGGAGGACGCTCTGCTCCTCGACGGATTCGCGTGCAGCTCACGCGTGTCCGAGCCGTTCCAGCTCACGCTTCAGTTGCTCTCGGAAAACGACTCCGTGGATCCCGCCTCGGTGCTCCGGGAGCCATTCCTTGTCACCATGGGTCTTCCCGACGGATCGGACCGGCACGTCCACGGCTTCTGCAGCCGCTTTGCCCAGCGCGGTAAGAACGAGGACCTGACCTCCTACGAGGCAGAAATCGTGCCCTGGCTCTGGTTCCTCTCCCTCAACCAGGACTGCCACGTCTTCCAGGAGATGACCGTCCTGGAAATCCTGGAGGAGATCTTTGGGAAATACGGCCAGGCGGAGTACGAGATCCGTTGCGTCGAGAGCTATCCCGCCAAGGAATATTGCGTCCAGTACCGGGAGTCGGATCTGGACTTCGTGTCCCGTCTCATGGAGGAGGAGGGGCTCTTCTACTTCTTCGAGCACTCCGACGAAGGACACAAGCTCATCGTCGCCGACGACAGCAGCGCTATTCAGGAATGCGAAGGTCAGGAAGTGTTCCGGGTCGCCACCACCCCTGCCGCACGGAGAGGCGAGGACGTCATTGAGGAGTTGGAGAGGGTGCACCAGGTGTATACAACCCAGGTCACCCTCACCGACTACGACCCACTGCAGCCGTCCCTGGACCTGGCGAGCTCCGCATCGGACGAGACGCATGAAGAGCTCTACGATTTCCCAGGCCGCTACGAGAGGCTCCCCGACGGGGAGCGTTACGCACTGATCCGTCTCCAGGAGAGGGCCGCCGCGCAGCAACTGGTCCGGGGCAGCGGGAAGTGTCGGTCCTTTCGGAGCGGCTACCGGTTTCCCCTGACCCAGCATTACCGGGTGGACACCAACCAGAGCTACCTCCTCCTTTCGGTGTGGGAGTCCGGCTACAATGGAGGGTACCGATCTCGGGCCGGGGATGCCGAATACTCGAACCAGTTCGAGTGCGTCCCTGCCAACATCTACTACCGGCCTCCACGGAAGACTCCCAAGCCCGTCATCCACGGGTCCCAGACCGCGTTCGTGGTGGGTCCCTCGGGTGAAGAGATCTACACCGACAGCCACGGACGGGTGAAGGTCCAGTTCCACTGGGACCGGGAAGGGACGAGGGACGAGAACTCCTCCCTCTGGATCCGGGTGTCCCACCCTTGGGCAGGAAAGGGTTGGGGCGCGGTGTCGATTCCCCGCATCGGCCAGGAGGTCATCGTGGACTTCCTGGAAGGGGATCCGGACCGCCCTATCATCACCGGCCGGGTCTATAATGCTGAGGCCATGCCCCCTTATGGCCTCCCGGACGGAGGGGTGGTGAGCGGGATCAAGTCCGCTACCCACAAGGGTTCGGGCTATAACGAAATTTCCATGAACGACACGGCGGGCAAGGAGAAGTTCACCATCCACGCCCAGAAGGACCTCAACGCCACGATTCTGAATGATGAAACCAACACGGTAGGCAACGACCAGACCATCACCGTTCAGAAAGGCGACCGAAAGATCACGGTGGACAAGGGGAAGATCGAGGAGGTGGCCGATCTGGGGATCAGCTCCAAATCCCGGACCAAGGAGATCAGCCACACTGCGGAGACCTTTTACGTCTCCCAGGTCTCCTCGGGCAAGTCCAACATGCAGGGCAACAAGGACGGGAACTCCCAGATCTGGGGGGAGCGGGCCGTCACGATCTGGTCGAAGCAGCGGGTGGGAGTCAGGTCCGACGACGGCTCTGTGGGTGTGAAGGCGGGCACGAAGACCGAGGTTGAGGCTGGCGACGAGATCCTGCTCAAGGTGGGTGGTTCCACCATCAAGGTGACAAGTAGCCAGATCGAGCTGTCCACCGGAGGCAGTACCATCACCCTCGACGGCAGCAAGGTCGAGCTCTCTTGCGGCGGGAAGGTCACGATCAACTCCGGTGGCGTGGATGCCCAGGGGAGCATCGTGAAGTTGAACGCGTGAGGTCTCCCATGGAGCACGGTACCGAGGTCATTGAGCTGTTGCGGCCGGGCCGATTCCCCATGGCTTTGGCCGTGGGAGCGTTGGTCCTGGTGGTGGGTCTCGGCATCATGCTTACCGTTGCGCAGATGCGCTTTGGACTCTCGAGTCGTGCGGCGGGGGCCATCGCAGTTCCCGTCTTCCTCGGCGCTATTGCCACCATGGTGTTTCTGGCTGTCGGGCCTCAAGGAGACGTGACCATCACCGCCCACGATCTGGTGGTCAAGCCCAGGGCCAGAGCACCGGTGAAGCTGCCGCTTCCCCCGCGTCACGCGGAGCTTGCCATCTACACGCCCCGGGACCGTGCCCTCATTCCCCGGATCTACGGGCCCATGCTCCGAATCGGTTCCGGGGGTGAGCAGGTCTCATTCGCCGCTGCGATGCCTTCGATTCTCGAGACCCTCGATGCCGCTGGAGAATGGCCCAAGGACCCCTTGCCGCCGAGTTACCTGGTGTCGCCGGAAAGCCTTGTCCGCCTCGCCCGCGCCGTCGGACTCGAGCACCATCTGGCCGGACTACGTGGCCCCTGACCCATGGCTGACACTCGATCATGATCCTGGAGAACTCCACATGGCTCCCGGCCGAGCTGTCTGTAGCGGCCCTGTTGGGGGCTCCACGACGGGTGGGTCTGGTGGTGGCGAAGGCCACGTATCGTGTGGCCGGAGACGGGACCACGATTCCGGAAGAGGAGAACCCCTATCCGATCTTTCCAGGCGAGGAGGAGACGGAGCTCGGTCTGCTCCCGGCGGACCTCCTGCCTCGGGCCGATTCGGCGTTCGAGGTGGTTCTCCTTGGGAAGGCCTACGTTCCCGGGGGGCGCCCCCTTCCTGCGCTTACCGTCGCCCTGACCGTGGGAGACGTCCGAAGGGAGATGGCCATCTTCGGAGATCGTTACTGGACCCCTGGCCCTTGGAACTCCTCGGAGCCGGTCATCTCCAAGCCTGAGCCCTTTGTCGAGATGCCTCTCGTCTGGGGGGGGGCTTTTGGGGGGACCAAGGAGGTCCTGATCGATGTGGATTCGCCCATCGAGATCATGCATCCGGCCAACCCGGCGGGTAAGGGATTTGATCCGCGCCCCCAGGTGGCAGCCTTGCGACAAGCCCTCGGTGCTCCAGACGGCTTTCCCACCTATGATCACACGCGTTCCCTTCCCAACCTGGAGGATCCACGCCACCTCATCCTGGCATGGGACGACGACCCTGCGCCGAACTGCTGGGCAACCGTCCCCATCTCCTCCACCCTCCACGTGAGCCGTGGGATGAAGCTTTCCGGGAATCCAGACCCGGAGGCCGGCCCCGTCTTGACGGATGGGTTTCACCATCGAGCCCACCCCGACTGGGTCATCCCTCTCCCGGAGCGGCATGCCCCGGTGATTGTGGAGGGAATGGTTCCTGACTGGGGGATGGCGTTCCGCATCCCGGCGTTGCGGGTCCTTGGTGACTGGGCTCTCGGGGAGGACCAGGGGACCTTCGAGCTGGCTCCCCAGGGGATGGTGCTCCTTCCTGAAGAGCGGAGATTCTACCTGGTGTACCGGCGACTCTTCCCGTTGCCTCATCCCTCGGAAGAGGATCGTTCCCTCAGGCTGCGCACCGAGCCGGGGTGGCCCG
>Ga0114946_10000508_pt1 | contig 26168 bp, 15 predicted proteins | sample WalLakDeSediment_FD_88676 | JGI IMG/M metagenome (GOLD analysis project Ga0114946, IMG submission 88676) | Lake sediment microbial communities from Walker lake, Nevada to study Microbial Dark Matter (Phase II) - Walker Lake 11/02/13 Deep Sediment | ecosystem: Environmental > Aquatic >... | reverse complement strand
TTCGTCGAGGGCTAGGAGCCGAAACGCAGTTGTACCGGGCGTACTACAAGTTTCGGCGACACCGCCCTCGGCGAAAAGGCCAAGCGAGGCGGCGCGAGGACTTTCACCACGGGCTGCTAGAGCCGGAGGAGGCTGCGATTGTTTGGGAGGCGATGATGTCGGCGGCCTACGCGACACCGCCGGCTCGCGCGGATTTAGAGGCTTGTGCGGAGGCTTTCGTCGAGCCCGAGGCTTCCGCGGAAGCCTTCGTCCAGCCCGCAACGCCGGCTGGTTCGGATAGCCTCGAGCAATACGAGGAGCAGCGCGCCAACGCGATCGTCGATGTCGCGCGCGCCTATATCAAGCATCGACCCCGGACGCTGGGCTCGGGCTACGAGCTGGTCCTGATCAGCTCCAAAGAGCAGCTCGAGCACGGCCCTGGCGGCGTCGGAGGCTTCCTGCGCGACGGCACGCCGATCCCGCTGCACGTCGCGCGAATGCTCGCCTGCGACGCCGCGCGGGTCGATGTCACGCTCGGCGAAGCCGGAGAGATCCTCGACGTCGGCCGTCGCACCCGGACGATCCCCTCGGCGATCGGCCGCGCTCTATGGCTACGCGATGGCGCCTGCCGGGTGCCCGGCTGCGATCGCAAGCGGCACCTGCATGCCCACCACATCCAGCCCTGGGCGCTCGGCGGCCCCACGCGGCTCTCGAACCTCGTGCTCGTATGCTCGGGCCACCACCGCATGATTCACGATAACAAGCTGTTCACCGAGGTCCGTGACGGCAAATTCGTCTTCCTCGATCAACAGCGCCGCGAGATCGCCCATGCGCCGCCCAGCGCCGCGACCGGGCTCGAGCTCGAAGAGCTCGACCATTTCATGCAAGACGTAAATCTGCACATCGATCCGAGCACCAACTATCCAAAGTGGGACGGCACGCCGATGCGCCTCGGCGAGACCCTCGATTGGATGCTGATGGCCCGCTCGTGAGGCTGACCGGCCTGCGTTCGCCGGCGCCCAAGGTCGAGGCGCGAACGGCCTGGAGCGAGGGCGACTGTCCTCACCTACGGTAGCTCCCGGCCCGACGGGCCGCCGACCATAGCGATCACAGCCCCGCTCGAATCACCTCCGCGCGGCTGCGATAGCGCGACTCCGGCCCCGCCAACCCCGCGAGCAGCTCCAAGCTAAACACGGCCCGCGGGTGGCCCTTGGGCGCGAGCTCATCCCAAATCGCGAGCGCCGCCTCGAGCTCGACCCGCGCGTCGAGCAACCGGCCAAGCTCGACCAACGCCCGGCCCTGGCCCGCGTGGGCCTCGGCGGCGACCGAGCTCCGCGCGACGCCGAGCAGCGCAGCGACCCCAACGAACTCATCGAGCGCCCGCTCTGCCTGGCCACCGGCGAGCGACTGCCAGCCGCGCTCGAGCGCGTAGGCGATCGCAAGCTCGCCGTCCGGCTCGCCTTCGAGCAGCGCCGCGCCGCTGTCGAGCAGCGCCTCAGCCTCGCCAAGCCGGCCGGCGGCGCGCTCGAGCCAGGCTGCGACCAACAGCGCCTCGGCCTTGCGTCGCTGCGATCCCGGGGCAGCGACGGCGTCGCGCACGAGCGCCTCGACCTCGGCGAGGCCGCTGCCAAGCAGCTCCGCGCGCGCGAGCCGAAGCTTGGCGAGCTCGAGCGCCGCACCAGCGCCGGCGCGACCGTTCGCGACGCGCTCCAAGCCTGCGAGCGCCGGGCCCCAATCGCCGAGCTCGACATCCACAGCGGCGAGCGCGACCGCGATCCTGACGGTCTCGCGATCGCCCTCACCAAACCATTTGGCCCGCAGCTCCACGATCCCGTCGAGCATCGCTCGCGCCCCGCGAAGGTCCCCGCGCGCGAGCCGAAGCTGGGCGAGGCCTTCGTTGGCGCGGCTGCTAACGACGACCCTGTCGAAACGCAACGCGAAATGCTCGAGCGCGGCGAAGTAGCTGCGCTCGGCTCCGTCGTCGTCGCCGGCGCGCTGACGGACCACGCCCTCGGCCACGTCCGCGGTCGCGCGGTTGATCGCCGGGGCGTCGACGCGCTCGTGCCAGGCCCTCGCACGCGCCGCCCAACGCAGGGCTTCGTCGGTGTCGGGCTCGGCGACCCGCCAACCAACGATCTCGATCAGCGCGGTCGCAGCCCGTGCGGCGTGGACATCTTGGCGCGTGCGAATCGCGTCGGCGACGGCCTGCTCGAGCCGCTCGCGGGTCTGCTCGGGGGCGGTCAGCGGGTCGTCGATCCGCACCTCGAGCTCGCCGAGCTCGGTGTTGAGCTCGACGCCTAGCGGGGGGAAGCCGAGGGTCCCAGCCGCATCAACGAGGGCCCGGAGCTCGGCTAGGCCCGCGCTTGAATCACCGAACTCGGCGCGCAATTTGGCGGCGGCGAACCGCCAACGCAAGGACTCGATCGCGTGGGCACGCTCGGGATCGGCAGGGAGCGGGACGCTGGCGTCGAGGTAGCGCGACCGGCCGCAGGCCTCGATCGCGGGCAGCAACTCGATCAGCAGGCCAGCGCGATCGAAGACCTCGACGCCACCGTCCACGAGCCGATCGACGCTCGCCGCGAGCGCCCAGCGGCCCGCGACCAAGCACCGCGTCCGCGCGGCGGACAGGCCCGGAGCGACGTAGGGCCGCCGGTGCTCGCAGATGTCCTGGTGCATCGCCGACCACCGCGAACCATAGTCGTCGAGCGCGGCGGTGATCTGCTCGAGCCGCTCGACCTGACCCTCGCCGCCCGCAGCCAAGACCGCCGCCGCCAAGGCCTCGCGCCTGCTCGCGTCCCACACACCGTCGAGCTCGGCGCTCGAGTCCGGGCAACCATCGCCGCTCGTGATCGGGTCGGGGAGCAGGTGCGGGGCGACGATCAGCGCCGCGGTGAAGCTCGCGACCACGCCGGCGGCGACCAGCCAGCGCCAGCGCGCGCTCGCGGGCTTGCGGCCGAGCTCGGTCAGCAGCGCGTCCATCGAGGGCCAGCGCGCGTCGGGGTCGACGGCGAGGCCCCGCCGCAAGGTCCGATCGAGCGCGCCGGGGATCCGCGAGTCGCTCGGCGGCGCGACGATCGTGCCGTCGCTGACCGCGTCGCTGAGCTCGGCGATGGTCTCGCCGGCGAACGGCCGCTGGCGATGCAAGGCCTCCCACAGCGCGACGCAAAACGCGAACTGATCGCTGCGCGCGTCGAACTGCCCGGACTCGAACTGCTCCGGGGCCATGTACGCCGGGGTCCCGAGCATCGAGCCGGTCTGCGTCAGGTGGCTTGCGAGGGCGCTGGCCGTTGGATCCACCTGCTGGACCCGCGCGACGCTCCACTGGCTGCCCGAGCCGAGCGCCTCCTCGCCGGACAAGGTCTCGACCGAGCGCGCGAGGCCAAAGTCGGTCACCCGCGCCCGCGCGTCGGAGCCGACCAAGACGTTGGCTGGCTTGAAGTCGCGGTGGACCAAGCCGCAGCGGTGGGCCTCGGCGAGGCCGCGACCGGCCTGCACGTACATCGCGACGATCTCTGGCCAATCCCGGCGGGTCGCGCGAACCCACTCGCCCAAGGTCTTGCCGTGGACGAACTCCATCGCGAGGAACACCTGACCGCCGTGCTCGCCGACGTCGTGGACCGCCATCACGTTGGGATGGTTGAGCCGCGCCATCGCCTGGGCCTCGCGGATCAACCGGCTCCGCGCGAGCTCGCTGCGACCGCCGTGCCTGCGTGGGCGCAGCAACTTGATCGCAACCTTGCGATCGAGCTCGGGATCATAAGCGGCCCACACCACCCCCATCCCACCGATCCCGACGCGCTCGACCAGCAGGTAACGCGAGAGCGTGCCGCCGCGCTCGAGTATCAGCGGCTCGATCGGCTCGCCACCGTCGCCGCCGGTGTCGAACATGGTCCCCTCGATCTCCACGCCTCGATGGTAGCGAAGCGCCGCGATCGGAGTCTGTCCATTGGATCATTTGACCGCGACCGGCGCCGCTGCTTCGGACCAGGGCCCCCGCTTGGCTGCTATCAGCCAACTGTGCCTAGGTTTCATCGCTGGATGCATCGGGGCTCCCGATCCCGCTATCGTGCGGAGGTCGTGCGAAGCTCGTTGGTCTGCCTCACTGGGGTCATCCTCGTCGCGCCGCTGCTCGCTTGTGAGAATGCGGATCTCCACCGGCCGCCGGGGCCGAGCGAAGCCGACGAGACCACGAGTGATCTTTGGGACATTCCCGACGACGACCACGCCGATGATGGCCGCGATGGTGGCCGCGATGATGGCGGCGATGATGGCCGCGACGCCGATGGGATCCTGCCAGGCGGCGACGGGGGGGATGAGGGCGACGACGGCGGTGGCCACCCGGACTCGCCGCCGCTGTACCCCGGCGACCGCGTGCACTCACCGATCAACGCGTTCGTACGCGACAACCTCGGGTCGATCCGCGGCCTCGCTCCCGACGCGCCGGCCGACGTGTTCATGAAGATCGGGGCGTCGAGCACGGTCAGCCAACACACCCTGCACTGCTTCGCCAACGGCCCCGTCGCGCTCGATGTCCATCAAGCCACGCTCGGCGCGAGCCTCGAATTCTACCTACAGGGCCAAGCCGCCGGGACCACGCCCTTCAATCGCGTGACCTTGGCGGCGCAGTCGGGCCGGACGGCGGGCTGGGCGATCAGCGGGTCGCCCTCGCCGATCGCCCAAGAGATCGCCGCGCTCGGACCCGCGGGCCCGAGCCTCGGCCTGGTCCACTACGGCGCCAACGACATGGGCATGGGCCTGACCTACGCCTCGGCCCTGCCCGGCTACTTCGCCAACATGAGCGACCTGCTCGATCTGCTCATCGATCAAGGCGTGGTCCCGATCGTATTTGGGATCTCGCGGCGGCTCGACAACGCGAGCGCCGACCTCTGGGTGCAAAGCTACAACGCCGTAGCCCGCGCCCTCGCCCAGGCCCGCGCCCTGCCCTTCGTCGATCTTCGCTACGCGCTCGAGCACCTCCCGGGCTACGGGCTCGCGGGCGACGGCCTCCACCTCGAGAGCTTCGCCGGCGGCGCTTGCATCTTGACCCCCGAGGGCCTCGGCCACGGCTACAATATCCGCAATCTCATCGGCCTCGAGGCCCTCGATCGGCTGCATACGGCGCTGGTCGACCAAGCGCCGGTCGACGGCGAGCCGGCCCCGATCCTGTTCGGCGAGGGCACCCTCGATTCACCCCTCGAGATCCCCGGCCTGCCCTTCGCCGACAGCCGCAGCACCGTCGACGCCCCGAGCTTGGTGTTTGACGAGTACTACGGCTGCGAATCGATGGCCGACGAGTCCGGGCCCGAGAACATCTATCGCATGGTCCTCGACCAGACCACGCCGATCCGCGCGATCGTGCTCGATCGCGCCGGCGTGGACATCGACATCCACCTGCTCGACGACACCGCGACCGAGGCCGGCTGCATCGCCCGCGCCGACACCCGGATCGAGCGGACCCTCGAGCCCGGGACCTATTATTTCTCGCTCGACACCTACGTCAACGGCCAGGGCGTGGAGCTCAGCGGCGACTATACATTCGTGGTCTTGGCCTGCGAGCCGCAAGACACCGACTGCTTGCTGTAGGTCGGCAGCCCGATCACCATGACCCCGGGCTTGGCCTCGCTCGCGAGCACGATCGGCAGCGAGCGGGGCCGGCCGTCGACGAGCACCTCACCCTCGATCTCGAGCTCGGAGCCGAGCCGCTCGACGCGGATCCGATGCTCGGCGCCGCGATCACGAATGATCAGCTCGAAGCCCGGCCACTCGCTCGGCATGCCCAAAGGCGAGATCTGCACGCGCCCGTTGACCCGGCTGATCCCGAGGATCTTCTCGATTGCGAGGCGATAGACCCAGCCCGCCGCGCCGGTGTACCAAGTCCACCCGCCCCGGCCGACGTGCGGGGCGACGGCGTAGATGTCGGCGGCGATCACATAGGGCTCGACCCGGTAGCGCGCGACGGCCTCTGGATCGCGGGTGTGCCCGGTCGGGACCAGCATCGACCACAGCGCATAGGCCCGATCGTGATCGCCGAGATCGGCGAACGCCCACGCGACCCATGACGCGGCGTGGGTATATTGCCCGCCGTTCTCGCGCACGCCCGGGGGGTAGGCCTCGATGTAGCCCAGCCGCGGGCGCTCGTTCATGAACGCCGGCGCGAACAGGCGCACGAGCCCCGCGTCGTGATCGACGAGCAGGTCCCACACGCTGGCCATGGCCGTGCGCGCCCGGGTCGACGGGGCCAGCCCGGAGATGACCCCCCACGATTGGGCGATCGAGTCGATCTTGCAAGCGTCGTTGAACTCGCTGCCGATCGCGACGCCGTCATCGTCATAGGCCCGGCGGTACCAAGCCCCGTCCCAAGCGCCCTCAATCGGCTCGCGCAGCGCCGCGGCCGTGCGCCGGAGCGAGTCGGCGTCGGCCGGTTGGCCGACGCGCTCGGCGAGCGCGGCGAAGTCGTTGGCGACGGCCGCGTAAAACCACGCCAACCACGCGCTCTCGCCCCGGCCCTCGGTCCCGACCTGCGAGAACCCGTCGTTCCAGTCGCAGCTGCCGATCAGCGGGAGCCCGTGGGCGCCGCTGGTGTTGGCGTAGGTCAGCGCGCGCATGCAGTGCTCGTAGAGCGTGCCATCCTCGCCAAACCGCGGCTCGCTCTCGTAGCGCTCGATCTCGTTGGCGGCGAGCGGCGGCTGATCGAGGTAGGCGGCGCGCTCGTGGACCACGGCTTCGTCGCCGGTCGCTCGCACATAGGCCGCGGTCGCGAGCGGCAGCCACAAGAGGTCGTCGGAGCAGCGCGAGCGCAGGCCCTGGCCGCCGGGCGGATGCCACCAATGCTGGACGTCGCCGGCCGCGTATTGCCGGCTGGCGGCGTCGAGCAGGTGCGCGCGGATCAGCTCCGGGGCCGTATGCACCAAGGCGAGCACGTCCTGCAATTGATCACGAAAGCCGAACGCGCCGCTCGATTGATAAAAGCCGGTGCGCCCCCACAGCCGCGAGGCGACGCTTTGGTAGAGCAGCCAGCGGTTGGTCATGACGTTGAACGCGGGATCGGGGGTGTCGACCTCAATCGCGCCGAGCAGCTCGTCCCAGCGCTGGTCGAGGGCGCGGCGGCGCTGCTCGGCGGTCGCCGGGTCCTGGCACGCCGTCGCCAGGGCGATCGCAGCGGCGCGATCGGCCGCTTGGCCGATCACGAAGTGGAGCTCGGCCTGCCCGCTGGGATCGAGCTCGACGTGGACCTGCAAGGCCGCGCAGGCGTCAGCGCCGTGGGCGAGCTCGCCGGACAAGCCGATCCGCCGCAGCGCCTCGGGCTCGGCCCGATCACCGGCGCCGCCAAAGAACTCGGCGCGGCTCGAGGTCATGCCATGCAGGCGCTGGCTCGCGGCCGCGAACGCCCAGCGCGAGGCGAAGCTCGGGTTCCACAGGTTGTGGGCCAGGGCGACCTCGTGGGCCGGGGCGAAGTCGGTGGTCAACAGCTTGGTGTCGCCGGGGCTCTGGCCGCCGAGCAGCCATTCCACGCACGCGCTGACCGTCAAGCGCCGCTGGCGGCCCCAACAATCCTGGAGCTTGATTCGAATGAATTTGACCGGCCACTCGGGATCGACGAACAGCTCGACCTCCTGGCGCAGGCCGTGGCTGTGGTGAATGAAGCGCGAATAGCCGGCGCCGTGATGGACCCGATAGGCGGCCGCGGCCGCGGCCGGGCTCGGGACCGGCGACCAGACCTCGCCGTCGAGCTCGTCCCGCACATACAGCGACTCCGAGGGCGGATCGAGCACGGCGTCGTTCGACCAGGCGGTCAGGCGATTGAGCCCGGCGTTGAGCGACCAGGTATAGCCGGCCCCGCGCTCGGACACGGTGCAGCCAAACTCGGGGTTGGCCAGGACGTTGACCCACGGCGCTGGGGTCGATCGGCCGGGCTCGAGGTGGATCACATATTCGCGGCCATCGGCCGAGAACCCGCATTGCCCCCCACCAAAGCCGGTCGCGAGCACGAGCTCCGCGAGCGGGGCCAGGCCGGGGGTCGGCGGCGGGGTCGCGTCGCCGCCCTCGGGCTCGAACAAGGGCAGCGGGGTCACGCGCGCGAACTCGAGGGCCGCGAGCAGATCCTCGACGCCCGCCTCGAGCACCAACGCGGCGGAGTTGAGCACCAGATCACGCTCGAGCGGATCGAGGCCGACGGCGTGGACCACAAACACGCCGCCGTGGCTGGCGTTGAGCTGGGCGTGCTCGCGCTCGAGCACCTGCGTGAGCCGCACTCGCATGTCGCCGCCGTAGCCAATGCCCTGCTCTTCGAGGAGCACCAGATCGATCGCCAGCCCGCGCGCACGCCAATGGGTGTGCGCCCGGATCAACTCGGCGACCGTCGCTACTCCGACCGACTCGACCCGCAAGACGACGATCGGCCAATCACCGGAGATCCCGTAGCGCCACAGGCCCGGCTGGCCCAAGCCCGGGCGCGCGGGCAGCTCGGCCGGCGCCCGCAGCCGCCCGCGCGGGTAGAGGATCGCCGACAGCAGCCGCTGGTAGCGGATCAAGGTGTCGGTGTCTTCATCGAGGGCCTCGGCCCGCGCTCGCGCGCCGCGGTCGGCTTCGAGCAGGGTCCGGCGGACCTGCGCCATCGACAGCAGCTGCTTGGCGCGACCGAGCAGCTCGGACCGGGAGCGGGCCACGATCATCACAAAGGCGCACTCGCACGATTCATTGGGGCCAAGCTCAATCTCGCCGCCGAGCGCCATGCATGGGTCGATCTCGGCTTGCATGGGCGTGCTCAGCTCGGGCAGCGGGCGCAGCTCGAATCCACCGCCGCCAGCGCCGGTGCCCAGGCGATCCAAACACGCGACCCGGTCGAGCTCATACGCCGTCCAATCGACGGTATCGGAGATCAGCGCGCAGCCCAGCCACGGCGCGCTGTCATCGGCCTCACGCGGGCGTCGGCGACACACGAGCATCCGCGGCTCGACGCTGAATTGACTCGCGACGAACAGCTTGGCGAACGCCGGGTGCCGGCGGTACGCGATCAGCTCGGCCAAGGCGACCTCGGCGAAGCCGGTGATCGAGAGCCGTCGGCGCTTGCCGCCGCGCTCGATCAGCCGAACCACGCGCAGCTCGGCGTCGAGATCGATCGGCACGCACAGCTCGAGCTCGGCGAGCAGCTCGTGCTGGTGCACGCTGATCCGCGCGCCGTGGGCCGCGAACTCGACCTCGCGGGTCGCCCCGCACGATCGATCGTCTTTACGATGAAAGCCCCAGCGCTCGCCGGTGTCGCGGTCGCGCACGCTGATCGCAAAGCCGTCGTCGGCCAGGACCGGATCGTCGGTCGGGCGCGTGAGCGCGAACTCCTGCCAGCGGCTAAACCCGGCGCCGTCGGAGCTCATGACCACGGTGTAGCTGCCGTTGCCGAGCAGGTGGGCCTCGACCTCGCCGGCCGCCGCCGGCCAGCTGCCGACCCGCTCGAGCCGGGCGCGCGTCGGCGGGCCCTCCTCGGCGGGCTGCGGGCGCTCGACCGGGGCGCGATTGGGCGCCCGCTCGTGCAAGAGCAGCTCGACGGTGCGCAGCAAGGGGTGCCGGTGCGCGCGCGCGACCATTGATCGGTCGCGCAGCCGCCCGTGCAACGCGACTAATATCATGCCCTGATGATGCGACATATACGAGCGCACGACCGCGTGGCTCTGACCGATCTGCAGGCGCTCGCGGGTGAAATCCAGGGCCTCATAGACCCCGAGCGGCCCGACCCCGCCGAGCGTGGCAATTCGCTCGAGGTTAGCCTGGACCTGCGTGGGCGCGTAGTGGAGCGCGAGCACGCAAGCGTAAGGCGCGATCACCAAGTCGCGCTCGAGCTCCCGGCGAAACCCGGTCTCGGCCACACCGAACGCCCGGTATTGATAATTGAGGTGGACGTCGAGCCGCGAATAGCCCGACTCGGACACGCCCCAGGGCACGTGGCGGCGCCGGCCAAATTCGATCTGCGCGTTCACGGCCGCGCGCGCGCTGACCTCGAGCAGCGTGTCTTCGCCCTCGTCGAGCAGCAGCGAGGGCATCAGGTATTCAAACATGGTCCCGCTCCACGACAGCAGGCCCCGGCCGCCGCCAAACCGCCCGATCGGGCGGCCGAGCTTGGCCCAGTGGCGCAGCGGGACCTCGCCCTTGGCGATCGCCACCAACGACGCGACCCGGGCCTCGGACGCGAGCAGATCATAATGGTGCTGATCAAAGCGCTCGGCGGTCGCGTCATAGCCGATCACCATCAGCTCGCGGTAGGGATCGTAGAGGAACCCAAAGTCCATGGTCGCGACCAGCGACGCGGCCCGCTGGGCGATCTCGATCAGCCGCACGCGCAGCGCGAGCGCGTGCTCGAGGCTGGTCTCCAGGCCCGCGGCGAGGCGCGCCAGCCATGCTCGCCACTCGTCCGAGACCCCGGCCAGCCCGCGCGCCTCCTCGACCCGCGCGAGCGCCCGGCGACAGACGGCCGGGGCCGCGCCGAGCTCGGGCACCGCCTCGAGCTCGACACGCAAGCTCGCGAGCGTCGGCCCGAGCGTCGCGGGCACGGCCCCAGGGGTGTCCTCGACCAATTCCAGCCACGGGAGCACGACCGCGAGCTCGCTGCGCAGGCCCGCGACGTCACGGTGGGCCTGCCCGGACCAGGCCCGCAGCTGCTCGAACGCCCGGGGATCGTGGCCGTGCTCGAGCTCGAGCAGCCGGACCAGCGCGCGGTCGACCTCGACGAAGCAGCGATCGTCGAGGCCGACGAGCGCGTCGAGCCAATCACGGGGGCCGCGGACGTCGGCGAGCTTGGCGAGCATCGCTTCGACCAGCGCCCGGGCCGGATCGGCGCCTGGACCCCAATCTTCCAAGACCTCGCAAAACACCCCGAGCGAGTCGCAAAGCCCGGCGAAGCGGCGCTCGAACGGCCGGGCCTTGGTGCTCAGCTCGCGGCAGCTTTGTTCGAGGATCAGCAGGGCCAACGCGAGGTTTCCGCTATCGACGGTCGATATATAGCGGGGCTCGAGGGGCTCGAGCGTGGTCGTGTCAAACCAATTGTAAAAGTGGCCGTGGTGGCGTGGGAGCTTGGCGAGGCTCTCCAAGCTGTTGCGCAGGCGGACGACCAACTCGAGCAGATCGAAATAGCCGAGATCGTAGGCCGCGACCGTCGACAGCAGCGACATGCCGACGTTGGTCGGCGAGCTCCGGTGCGCGACCTCGTTCTTGGGATCCTCTTGCAGGTGATCGGGGGGCAGCCAATGATCTTCGGGCCCGACCACGCGCTCGAAATACGCCCAGGTCCGCCGGGCCAAGCGACGCAAGCGCTGCTCGTCGACGGGCTCGCCGAGCTCGCCGCGCGCCCGGAGCCCGACGATCCGGGCGCGCCGGCCGGTCCACAGCGCCAAGCCTGGCGCGAGGACCCAGGCGATCACCAAGGGCGCGGCGCCGAGCACCGCGCTCGGGCGAATGAAGGTCAGCCCCGCGAATAGAGCGATCACGATCGCAACCGACAGCGCCATCTCGCGGCCGATCGTCGCCCCGCTGTCGGCGCCCTTCCCCGCGGACGCGGCCGGCGTCCACTCGAGCTGCATGCGGCCGGTCACGCCGGTCCGGACCAAGGCCCGGGCGATCGCGTCGGCGCAGACCGATGCCTCGTGAACCAAGAACGTCAGGCCCAGCGCCCAGCGCCCAGCGGCCCGCGGGGCCGCGCCGGCGACCCCGGCGATCGCCGGGTGCAGCAGCCCACGCCGCAGCATCCCCGGCCGCAGGCGCAAGACCTTGTCGCCGACCTCGGTCAGCATCGGCGTGGCCATGATGATCGCGACAATCAGGGTCCACGCCCACGCCGGGCCCGGCAGGGCGGCCCACGCGAACACCACAAAGGCGACCAGCGACACCTGCAACGAGCTGCGCCGGAGGTTGTCGAGGATCTTCCAGCGCGAGATCAGGCTCAGGTGATTGCGCTGGCGGCCCGCGGAGCACGGGACCGAGCGGCTGATCCACGGGAGCAGCTGCCAATCACCGCGAATCCAGCGATGCAAGCGCCGGGTGTAGGCGATATAATTAGTCGGATAATCCTCATAGAGGACCACGTCGGTGACCAGGCCCGCGCGGCCGTGGACGCCCTCGAGCAGGTCGTGGCTCAAGATCCGATCGTTGGGCAAGCGGCCGTCGAGGCTGGCCGCGAACGCGTCGAGATCGTAGATCCCCTTACCAACGAACACGCCCTCGCCAAATAGATCCTGGTAGACGTCCGAGGCCGCCCGGGTGTAGATGTCAAACGCCCCGTCGCCGGCGAACACCCGGGCAAAGCGGGTCGTCCCGGTGCCCGGGGCGAGGTCGACGCGGGGCTGCAAGATCGTGTAGCCCGCGACCACCCGCTGGCCCGAGTCGTCAAAGCGCGCGACGTTGAGCGGATGCGCGAGGGTCTCGATCAGCCGCGGCGCCGCGCCGAGCGGCAAGATCGTGTCGGCGTCGAGGGTGATGACGTAGCGAAAGCTGGAATAGTGGCCTTCGCGGCCCTCGTGGAGGGCGTAGGTGGTGTCCTGGCTCCCGCGCAGCAGCCGATTGAGCTCCTCGAGCTTGCCCCGCTTGCGCTCCCAGCCCATCCACCGCCCCTGCGATTCGGACCAGACCCGGCGCCGGTGAAACAGATGAAAGGGTTGGAGCGACTCGTCGCCATAGCGGTTGTTGAGCGCCGCGATCCCCCGCCGGGCGCGCTCGAGCAGGGCCTCGTCGCCGGCGCTGCTCTGCTCGTCGGCGTCGCCAAAGTCGGTGAGGATCGCCAGCTCGATGTTCGGATCCCGAGTCGCGAGGAAGTGGCTCTCGATCCGGTGAATCAAGCCGTCGGCGTCGCGCACTTGGGTCAGCATCCCCGGCACGACGATCAAGGTTCGGCAGCTCGCCGGGACCCCGGGCGCCGCCCCGATGGAGAAGTCGAGCTTGGCCAGGGGCCGCGGGCGCACCGTCGACGCGATCAGCCAATTGATCAAGCTGACGCCGATCGTCCACGCCGGGACCAAGGCCAGCAGCGCCGCGATCACGGTCGTCACTGCGCTCGCGCCCGCCCCGATCAAACCAGCGATCAGCGCGCCCACGTGGATCGCCGTGACCCCCACGATCCCCCCGACATAGGCGAAGGTCCGGCGCCGTCGCTGGCGCGCACGATCCTGCGGCGCGCCGAGCTCAGCCCGGCCCTCGTCGAGCAAATAATAGCCGACGTGGCGCCGGAGCCCGCCGCGCTCGTCGCTGCCGGCGGCGGCGAGCTCGATCGCCTCGGTCGCGAGCCGGGTCTCGCTGATCCCCTGCCGCCGGGCGAGGGCCTCGATCGCGCGGCGGTAGCGATCGCGGGTCTCAAAGTCCATGCGCGGATAGTGGCCGCTGGGATCACGGCTCAAGATCGAGTGGACCTCGCTGACCTCCTCGAAGAACCGCGCCCAGTCGGTCTTTTGGATCAGCAGCAGGCTGCGGACGGCGTTGCAGACCCGCTGATCGACGGCTTGCGCGACCGGCCGATCGAGCAAGCCCGGGCCGTTGGCCGCGAGCTGCTCGAGCAGCAGCAGGCGCAGGTACAGCGGCAGCGCCCAAAGCTCGGCCAAGCTGGCGTCATGCTCGGCGCCAAAGCTGCGGATTCGGCGAACGAGCGCCGTGCGATCGATGAGCGCCTCGGTCTCGCGCAGGATCGCCGCGGCCTCGAGCTCAATCCGCCGCGCGCCTTCGAGCTCGCCGGCGAGCGGCAAGCGTCGCTCGAAGCCCTCGACGAGGCCGGTCTGGACCTCGCGCGAGGCCCGGCGAATCACAAAGTGATTGTCGAGCATCCATTCGACGCCCGGCGGGACCGTATTTTTGTCGGCGGCGAACTCGACTAGCTGCGGATACAGCTGCTCGAGCGCCGCCGCGACTCGCGTGGCTCGGACTGGCCCCGGGCGACGCGCGGTCACCGGAGACCTAGGACTGAACACCGCTGCTGCGCTCGTCTCGCGGTTGCGCGCGAAGGCGTGCTTGGGGCAGGTCCTGCACAATCCACAAGGGCTTGACCAAGGTGTCGAGCAGCCGCCGGGGGATCGAGCCGTAGGCCTCGCGCTCGTGGCCACCCGAGCCGTGCGCGCTGACCATGATGAGATCGGCCCGCACGCTGGTTGCGAGGCGCTCGATCGCCCGGGCTGGGTGATTGTCGACGATCAGCTTGACCTGCACCCGCGTACCACGACTGACCAAGCGCTCACGGACATTGTGCAGGTATGTCTCGGCGCGCTCGCAGCTCCGGCGCACGAGCTCATCGACGATCTCTCGATCGCGGGCGCCCGCAGGCAGGCGCTGGGGCAGCTCGGGCCGCGCGACCACGTGGGCCAGGACGAACTCCGTATCGTGAGCCTCGGCGAGGCGCGCGACCAAGGGCAGCACGCACTCCGATCGCGCCGAGCAATCGAGCGGCAGCAACACCCGCTTGATCGCGGTGGTCTCCGCCTCTGTTGGCACGATCAGCACCGAGGCTTGGCCGCTGGCCACGACCTTGCGGGCGACGCTGCCCATTCGCCAGCCCCGCGAATCGTCGCTGCCGTGGGCCGCGATCACGACCAAGTCGACCTCGGCGGTCTCGACGAAGTGCAGGATCTGCTCGGCCGCCTTGCCCTCGGCTACGACTTGCTCGACGCGGGTCTGCATCGCGCCGAATTCCGCGGCTGCGTGGCGCAGATCCGCCTCGGCGTGGGCCCGGCCCAATTCCCACTCGAGCGCCTGAATCGGCTTGTGGCCGCTCTCGCCGTTGGTCAGGACCCGCAAGAGCGTGACCGTGCGGCTGCCACAAGCTTCGATCGCCGCGACCGCGAGGGGCACCGCGCGATTGGCCTGGGTCGAGCCGTCGGTGGTGACCAACACGTGCTCGGCGATCACGGAGACCGGCGCTCGCCGAGCGAGGCCTAGGCGTGGGCCGCCGGCCCCGATCGAGCCCGTGGGCTCGGTGGTCGGGAGCAGCGCCCGGGCGAGGCAGGCCCGACCGACCGTGACTGAGTATGCTTCGCTGTACACGCCGCGAACTAAAGCAACACCCATGCCAAGCCCACGATTTGGTGAAGCGCGCGCCGGCTCGCAGCGGGCGAAGTGATTGCGCTGGGCTGCGCCACGAATGAATCTATGCTGATCCCGTGCAGCGTGCGACCCGAATCACATTCAAGGGGATGGCGCCATCGCCGGAGATCGAGGCAGAGATCGCCGCGAAGGTCGCCATGCTCGAGCGCTACTTTGACGGGCTGATCGACTGCGAGATCGTGCTCGAGCGCCCACCTCACAACGCCCGCAAGGGCCACCCCGTCGGGGTTCGGATCGAGGTCTCGCTGCCGGGCCCGCCGGTGGTCGTCAGCCACCCCCACCATGATCGGGCGGACCACGATGATCCTCATATTGCGATCCGCGACGCGTTCAACGCCGCGCGCCGGCAGCTGCAAGACCGGGCCCGCAAGCAGCGCGGCGAGGTCAAGGCCCACGAGCTCCCGGAGATCGCACGAATATGGCATCTCGTGCCCGCGGAGCGCTACGGGTTCATTCTCACCGGCGAGGGGCTCGAGGTCTATTTTCACGAGCACGCGCTGATCGGCGGCGAATACGATGAGCTCCAGATTGGCGATGAGGTGAGCTACGTGGTCCACGATAAAGAGGGGGCCAAGGGGCCGCAGGCGAGCACGGTCAAGCTCGTCGCTTGACCCAGCGTCGATCACCGCGGCATCGGATCGCTGGGATCGACCGCCACATTCGCTCGATCACCGCTGGTGAGCGCGGCACCTAGGCCGCCGACGAGCACGTGCGAGCCACAGATCAGCACGGTGTCGCCAGCCTCGAGCCGCTCGCGCAAGCTCGCGCGCAACGCCGGCTCGTCGGCGCCCGCCCACAGCCGCTCGCCGGGCTCGGCTAGCGGGCCAAGCTCGTAGGCGCCCTCGCTCGCGGGCGGCACCAAGCACAGCGGGCCAAGCCGACGCAGGACCTGGGCCATCGCCGGGGCCGGCTTGTCGGCCATGGTCCCAAACACGACGAGCGCCGGCCGAACCCCGAGCCGATCGAGGGCCGCGCACAGGGCCTCGGCGCCGTCGAGGTTGTGGGCGACGTCGAGCCACAGCTCACCGCCCGCGACCAGCCGCCGCTCGAGCCGACCGGGCCAGGTGACCCCGTCGAGCGCTTCGATGGTCGGGCTCGAGCCGGGGTCGAGCAAGCGCCGGAGCCCAGCCAAGGCGAGCGCAGCGTTGCAGCGTTGGTGCGCGCCGGGCAGGCCGAGCGGCGCGCGATCGAGGGGCGCGACGAGCTCGAGGGGCGCCGAGCGCTGCTCGGCCACGGCCTCGATCACGGCGCGCGCCTGCTCGCGCTGGGCGACGGAGGCGACCGGGATCCCCGGGCGGATCACGGCGGCCTTCTCGGCGGCGATCGCTGCGATCGTGTGGCCAAGGAAGCCCTCGTGATCCATGCCGATCCGCGCGATCAGGACCTGCGAAGGCGCGACCACGGAGGTCGCGTCGAGCCGACCGCCGATCCCAGCTTCGAGGATCACGTGACGACAGCCGGCGGCGATGAAGCGCTCGAGGGCGATCGCGGTGAGGACCTCGAAGAAGCTCAGCGAGACGCCGGCCTTGGCCTCGGCCTGCGCGACCTCGGTGACGCCCCGTTCGATCTGCTCGTCGTCGACGGCGTGGCCATCGATGCGTACGCGCTCACCGACGCGCACGAGGTGCGGGCTGGTGTACAGCCCGACCGGGCCGAGGCCGTGGGCCCGCAGGCCGTGGTCGAGCATCGCCGCCGTCGAGCCCTTGCCGTTGGTCCCGACGATCTGCGTGACCGAAAACGGCGGGCGCTCGCGCAGGCCCGGGGCGAGCTGGTCGAGCACCGCCGCGAGCGGGCCCGTGCCCAAGCGGACGCCGAGGGTCCGCCTAGCGAACAGCGCCGCACGCCAGTCTGGGCTCATCCGGCCGGGTGCTCGTCGCGGGCGATCACGCCCGTGGTCATCGACATGTTGGCCCGGGGGACGTCCTCACCAAAGCCGAGCAGGCGCAAGAGCAGACCGATCTGCTCGCGCATCTCGAGCCGGCTGACGATCCGATCGATCATCCCGTGCTCGAGCAGAAATTCGCTGCGCTGGAACCCCTCGGGGAGCTCTTGGCCGATGGTCTGCTGGATCACCCGCGGGCCGGCGAAGCCGATCAGCGCGCGCGGCTCGGCGAGGATCAGGTCGCCGAGGAACGCGAAGCTCGCCGCGACCCCGCCGGTGGTCGGATGCAAGAGCACCGAGACATAAGGCAGGCCAGCCTCGCGGACCCGCGAGCGGGCGGCCGAGGTCTTGGCCATCTGCATGAGCGACAAGATGCCCTCTTGCATGCGCGCGCCGCCGGACGCCGAGAACACCAAGGCCGGGACCTTGTGCTCGACGGCCCGCTCGTACACCCGCGTGACCTTCTCGCCGACGACCGAGCCCATCGAGCCGCCCATGAACTCGAAGGCGAAGAACCCGAGCGAGACCTCGACCCCGTCGATCCGGCCGATGCCCGAGACGAACGCGTCGTTGCGCCCGCTCTTGCGCCGGGCCTCGACGATTCGGTCGCGGTAGGGCTTTTGGTCCGTAAACCCGAGCGGATCACCGGAGGTCAGGTCGACGTCGTGCTCGACCCAGCTGCCCGGATCGAGGGTCGCGTCGATCCGCTCTTGCGTGGGCATCACGTGGTGATGGCCGCAAACCGGACACACGCGCAGATTTTGAACGAGCTCCTGCGTGTAGGTGATTTCGCCACAGGAATCACATTTCGTCCACAAACCAGCGGGTACGGAGACTTTGCCGCCCGGTTGGGGTCGCTCGAGTGCGTCTTTCTTGCGTCGCCACCATGCCATGGTCTGTAATTACCGTCCCGCCCGATCCGGGCCGCGGTATCATCCACGGGTCACCCCTCGCTGGCAAGGCGCAGCGTCTCTCGCAGTGCGCGCCCGTTCACCTCCGGTTTTCGTCTAGTTCCATGAGCATCGCCAATCACAGCGATGAGCCCAGCCCGCTCACGTGGACGCCGATCTCGGCGGCGGCGAGCGATGCGGGATCGACGGAACCGGTGATCCCGCACGCTGCGCTCGCGTCCGTGGCCCGGGCGCTGCAAAACATCCTCGAGCGCTACAGCGGATCGGCCATGCGTCGGGTCGTGGGCGTCGCCGACGAGTACGGCATCGATGGGCTCTACGTCGCGGTCATCGTGATGCGCGAGCGGACCGCGTGGCCGAGCATGCGCAGCGAAGATCGCCACGCCCTCGAGCTGGCCTCGCGCTTGATGATGGGCTTCGCGATGCTGCCCAGCACCACGTACATGCAGGTCCCGCCGGCCGAGGTCGACGCGCTGATCGATCGGGTCCTGACTTCGGTCGCGCAGTGGGCTCGCCAGCGCCTGACCAGCGATCTCAAGCACGAGTACATGGCGCTGCTCGAGGAGTACGCCGAGCGCCTGCGGCCGGTGCTCGAGGGCCAGCGCCCTGGCGCCGTCAACGATCCCCTCGCGGATCGGCCGGCGATCACGATCGCGCTGATGGAGGCGTTCGAGCGCTGGCTGGCAAAAGACAGCACCCTGCCCGCGCGCCGCCCGATGCTCGCGATCCTCGAGGGGCTGTTCGGCTGAGCCCGTTGCTTGGATGGGGCCCGCTTGGTAAGTCGGGCGCTCATGAGCGCAGCGACCGACGGCAAGCTGACCTACGCGAGCGCGGGTGTCGACATCGAGGCTGGCAACGAGGCGGTCCGCCGGATCAAGGCCTTGGTCGAGACCACCCGCCGACCCGAGCAGCTCGACGGGCTCGGCGGATTCGCTGGGCTGATGGGCCTGCCGAGCGGCCTGCGTGAGCCGATCTTGGTCTCGTGCACCGACGGCGTCGGGACCAAGCTGCTGGTCGCGATCGCCCTCGACCGGCACGACAGCGTCGGCATCGACCTGGTTGCGATGAACATCAACGACCTGCTGTGCACCGGCGCGCAGCCCTTGTTCCTGCTCGACTACATCGCCACGGGCCGGCTCGAGCCCGGCAAGATCGAGCAGCTCGTCGCCGGCGTGGTCGCGGGCTGCCGGCAGTCGGGCTGCGCCCTGCTCGGGGGCGAGACCGCCGAGCTCCCGGGCATGTACGCCGAGGGCCACTACGATCTCGCCGCGACCGCCGTCGGCGTGGTCGAGCGCGATCGGATCTGGGGCCCGCAGCGCAGCGCCGCCGGCGATCAGGTCCTCGCCCTGCCCTCGTCTGGGCTGCACAGCAACGGCTACTCGCTCGCGCGCAAGGCCCTGCTGTCCCCCGATCACGGCGCCCTCGATCTCGGCGATCCCCTGCCCAACCGGCGGCCCGAGGATCCGGCCAGCGTCGGCGACGCCCTGCTCGAGCCCACCCGCATCTACGAGCCCGCGTTCGCGGCCCTGCGCGCCCTCGACGGCGACCCGGTCCACGCGGCGGCGCACATCACTGGCGGCGGCCTGATCGAGAACCCGCCGCGGGCGCTCGCCGAGGGCCTGGCCATGGAGATCGATCTGAGCCGCGTCGAGCAGCCGGCGATCCTCCGGGCGATCGCGGCCTGCGGGGTCCCGCGCGAGGAGATGCTGCGGACCTTCAACTGCGGGATCGGGATGCTGCTGATCGTCGATCCAAGCCGCGTCGACGAGGTCCTCGCCGCCTGCGACGAGGCCGGCCAGCCGGCGATCCCAGTCGGCCACGTCTACGCCCAAGCGAACCCCAACGATCCGCGCGTCCGGATCCTCTAGTCCACGAGGCAACCCGCCCTTGGCAGCCGCGACGACCAACCACTACGACCTGATCGTGCTCGGCGCTGACATCGCTGGGTTGGTCGCAGCGTCGCTCGTGGCTCGCCGGGGCAAGCGGGTGCTCGTGGTCCCCCACGGCCCGACGGACGGCCGCTACCGCCTCGGGCGGCGGGTATTTGCCCACGACAGCGCGCCGCTGATGCACCTCGGCTGCCCGGCCGTCCGGCGCGTATTCGAGGAGCTCGGCCTGTGGACGCAGATCCGCCGGGAGCACCGGCCGCTCGACGAGCTGATCCACTGGGCGCTCCCAGGCCATCGCCTCGACTCGACCCCCCACGAAGCCAACTGGCTCGGCGAGGTCGAGCGCGAGTGGCCGGCGAGCGACGTCGGCGAAGCCTGGGATCACCGCCAGCGTTGGAGCGAGGCGACCGACGAGCTGCTCGACGAGCTGCTCGGCTCGGACACCGCCCTCGCCGCCGATGGGTTTTGGGGCCGGCGGTTCTTGACCCGCGTGTCCAACCAGCTGCCCCCCGCCGAGCTCGACGAGCTCGCCCCGCTGCCGGCCGATCACCCCTTGCGCGAGCAGGCCCGCTGCGTCGAGCCGTGGGTTCAGCACCTGGTCCCGACCCAGCTCGGCAAGGCCGCCAGCCTGCGGATCTCCGGGCTCTGGGCCCGGGGCCCCGAGGACCGCCTGGGCGGGGCGCCGTCGTTACGCGAGCAGCTCGTCCAGCGGGTCGAGCTCAAGTCCGGCGAGATCAAGTCGAGCCTGCGCGTCGCCGAGGTCATGCTCAAGCGCGGGCGCGTGATCGGGGTCAGCTTGCTCGGCAAGCGCGACCACTACGGCTGCGATCACATGTTGATCGCCACCGATCCGCGCCGCCTGATCGACGGCCCGCTGATCAGCGAGTCGCTGCCCAAGCCCTTGCAGGTCAGCCTCGACAACATCGAGACCGCCGCCGAGCGCTTCATCCTGCACCTCGACATCGACGAGCGGGGCCTCGGCCCGGGCCTCGAAGGCATGACCTTGTGCGTGCCCGATCCAGCCGGCGCGCGCTCCAGCGAGCAGGCCAGCCTCGCCCGCGACGGCGTCGGTCGGCTCTACCTGCGGCTCGCGCCGGGGCCCTGCGAGGGCCAGCGCAGCATCAGCGTCACGCGGATCCTCGGCCCCAACGAGAGCACCGCCGACCTCCGCGAGCGGACCCTCGACGAGCTCGACCGCCGCGGCATCCTGCCCTTCGCCCGCCGCTGGCTCACCTTCATTCACTCGCCCCACGACGGCCGCGAGGCGACCAACGGCGCCGGCCGCCGGCTCGACTCGTTTGGCGCCGACACGGCCATGCGCGTGCCCATGGACCCGCTCTACCGCCTGCGCGGCGCCGAGCCGAGCCTCGGCGTCGGGCTGTTGCCGCACTCGTCGGGCATCAAGAACCTCCACTTCGCCTCGCGCATGACCTACCCCGGCCTCGGGCTCGAGGGTGAATTCGCCGCGGGCTGGGCGGCCGCTGGGGCCGTGGCGCCAGCCGGACGCGCGGGGCTCGGTCGCAACTTGTTCCTGGGTCGCGGTTGAACTCATGCTCTCCCCCATGGCCCGGTCCACGCCCCACTCCTTCGCCCTGGGGCTCGTGTTCGCCGTCACCGGACTCGCGGCCCTCGCTTGCGGCCCGCGCCAGCCCGACATCCAAGCCAAGCCCCGCAAGCTCGACGCCGCCGATCTCGAAGCCAACGCGATCGCTCCGATCCCGGACAAGCCGCCCGCGCGGCAGCGCAAGCCTGCGCCGATGCCCGAGACCTTCGCCGCGTTCCCGCGCCCCGATCTCGCCAAGCTCGACGGGGTCTGGTTGGTCGACGGTGAGATCCCCGGCGAGCGCGTCGCGTGGATCATCGAAGATGAGGGCAGCAAGCTGACGATCGTCGATCGCCGCGGCCGCGAGCGGATCCAAGGCATGACCTTGACCTCTCCATGCGCGCTGCGTCTGACCGACAGCTACGGCCGCTCGCACACCCGCTCGATCTCGCTGCGTGACGATCAGCTGCTGATCACCGCCAAGGGCGCGATCGCGGTCGCGGCCCCCGATCGCTCGCTGCTCGTTTGCGCGGGTCACCGCACCTACCAGATCGCCGCCGACGGCCGCTGCCGCCACACCACCGAGATGCTAGGTGTTTGGTCCGATCCCACCGAGCCCAGCGAGACCTGCAAGCTCGGGATCGGCGACGACGGCGGGCGGGTCCTGACGATCGGCGCCCAGCTGCTGCACGAGCGCAGCGGCGTCTGGCTCGACGAGGTCGCCGCCGGCTCGGCCGCCGAGCGCGTCGACAGCCGCGGCGCCGCGTTCGAGGCCCTCAACCCCGCCGAGACCGAGACCGAGACTGGGACTGGGACCGGGACCGAGACCGGGACTGGGACCGAGACCGATCGATGACCGTCTCGCTCGACCCCAAAGCCATCCTCGAGCGGCTCGAGCGGGCCAGCGAGCTCGCCGACCTGCGATCCGAGCGCCGGCTCGACGCGAAGCTGGACATGAGCGCGGCCGGCATTCGTCGGCGTCTGGAACTCGTCGGCGAGCTCAACGAGCTGTGCGCTGCGCTCGGCCGCGCGAAGCCGAGGTAGCCGACGCTGAGTCAACGCTTGGCCCGCCGCCGCGACCGCCACATCGCGACGCCCGACCACGCGAGCAAGCACAGGCCCAAGGCCGCGGCGAGCATCAGCGCCTGGCCAAACACCCCGAGCAGCTGGCCCGTGTGCAGCCGAAACAGCCAGCGCAGCACGCCGCTTCGGCCCTCGCGGATCGCCAGCACGTTGCCGGCCCCGTCGAGGTAGACCTCGGTCTCGGCGTCGTCGTCGAGCCAGACCAAGTAGGGCTGCCCGGGCTCGCTTCCGAGCTGGATGTCGGTCGCCGGTGAGCCGTCACCAGCGGCCTCGGCCTTGCTGATCAGCTGCTCGAGCGAGATGTGCTCGGCGACCGCCGGGGCGCTCGGCGGCTGGTAGGCCAGCTGCGCGCGGAAGGTGAGCACCGCGCCGGTCAGGGCCGAGAGCAAGACCACCGCGAGGATGCCCAGGCCCACGGCGTTGTGCAGCTTGAACAGCGTCTTGCGGGGGATGGGCACGGTCTTGCGAGGCTTGGGCACCTACCACCGGCGCGCCGCTGCGTCAATCGCCGACGCTGCTCACGCCGCGCACGTCTGCGCGCTATGAAGGGCTGGCCGGAGCTATGGCAAGCTCGCCCGTGGAGCTGCGATGAGCGACGCACGACAAGACCTGCTCAACCACTGGAGGCCGATCCTGCGGGCGCTGGATCCTCATCGGGAGCTCGGACTCGGTGAGATCGAAGCGCTCTACGCAGAGCGACCCGCTGCGCCCTACAAGGAGCTCGCAACCGATTTTACCATCGCCGAGCAACCATCCGCGCTCAAGGTGATCCTGTGTGGCGCCCGCGGGTCCGGGAAGTCGACCGAGCTGACGCGGCTCGCCCATGAAATCAGCGCAGAATTTTGTGTCGTGCACACGGACCTCGCGGCCGGCTTGCCCGACCACGCCAGCACCCTCGCCGTCGTCACCTTGCTCGGTGTCGCCAGCCTTCACGCCATCAAGTCCTGGCAGGGATCCGACGATGTTGTCGATCACTCGGCCATTCGCACCGGCGACCGGCTCCAAGCCGCACTGGGGAAATTCGGTCAAGCGGTACCCAAGGTCAGTCAACTGCTCGATGGCATCTCGGGCATCGTCACGGTCTTCGACCCGGCCACCGCAGCTGCGCTGGCGACCACGAGCATGGGCCTCAAAGCGACCGACGCGGCGATGAACGCAGGCGCCGAGCTGCGTCACGCCCTCGCCCGGGGCCCGCTCGAGGGCCGCCTAAAGCCAGAGCAGCGAGACGACGCGAAGGCGATCGTCGACGCGGTCAACGAGATTCTCACAGAGCTCGAGCAACTCGCCGGGCGGCCGCCGCTGTTGCTCGCCGATGGGCTCGACAAGCGCACCGGCATCGACGAAGTCGCGCTCGCGCTCGGCGAGGAGTACCTGTTGCGCGAACTCCAAGCACCAATGGTGCTCACGGGTCCGGTCAACCTACGCCATGACCCGCGCTTTCGTGCGGTGCCGGGCAATTTCAGGTTGGCCCTGCTGTACAACACGCCGGTCTGTGAGCGGACCAAAGACGGCGGCGTGGGCACGTCGGAGCTGGGCATCGGGATGTTCCGCGACTTGTATCAACGTCGCCAATCCGCCGCCAACATCCCGCCCGATCTAATCGCCAGTGACCTGCTCGACCGCGCGGCGCTCATGAGCTCGGGTATCGTCCGCGAGTTTTTGACCATCCTGACCGCAGCCTGCAAATATGCCCTGCGCGAGCACCGACGCGATGTTGCCGCCGAGGATCTCGACGCCGCGATCAAGGCGCGGAGGCTGGAGATGGAGGGCTATCTGAACGAGCAGCACATTACCATCCTTCGCCGGGTCCTCGACAAAGGCGTCGTCCCAGCGGGCGAGGAGGCGGATACGTTGTTGTTCGAAAATTTCGTCGCCTGCTATTCAAATGGGCATATCTGGTTTCGGCCGCATGAGCTCATCGTCCAGTTCGTCACCGCGCAAGCAGGGCTCGAATGAGCTTGGGGGCGAAAGACGACTTGTTACGAGCGACCCCTGCCGCACTGCAAGCGCGGCTCGATGAGGAGCTCACGGTGATCGACTGGCGTGCGCTGGTCGTCGTGGTCGTCGCCGAGCCAGGGTTGGAGAATGAGGCGGACGAGGCATGCGAAGCGGCGATCGCCGCCCATGAGATCCCCGACGACCAGGTCTTGAAGTGGCCCGTGCGTCGCGACGAGACCGGACAAGCGCAGCTGCGCGCCTACAACCGCGGACGCGACAGCTTCGTCGCCGAAAAGCGGTTGATTTACCTGCGCGCGGGTTCGGCGGCGGACATTCGATTCTTGCGCAGGGTCGCGCCCGATCTGACCGCGAGCATCGACGTGTTCGTCGAGCTCCGCGGCGAGCCCGAGGTCCAAGACCAAGACCAAGACCAAGACCAAGACCAAGACCAAGACCACTGGGCGGAGTGTAGTCGTGGAATCCGGGCGCTCATGGAGGATCGCCACGGCACCCTCGATTTCACCGGGCTCTTGCCCGCCACCGTCGATCAGCGAGTGCTTCCCCTCGACCAGCTCTACCAGCCGTTGGTGGACCTTCGAGTCGCAACAAACGTGCTCGAAGCGTCGGAGGAGCCTGGCACTGGCAAGGGCTGGCTCGTCCTTGGTCACCCCGGCACCGGCAAGACGACCTTCGTCCGGCACCTCGCGTGGACCTACGCGCGCGAGCAAGCCGATCCCCTCGGCGTTGGGCCAAAGGTCCCGATGCTCGTCTCGCTCTCGGACTACGGCTATGAGCGCGAGCACGACCGCGTGCGCAGCCTGATCGAGTTTCTGCCGCGGTGGTTGGCCGAACAAGAGGTCGCCCACGCATCAGCGCTGGCCGACAACCTGTCCGAGGTCCTGCTCTTGCTCGACGGCCTCGACGAGCTGCGCAGCCCTGAAGCTCGGCGCAGCGTGTTGGCCGATGTCGGTGAATTGCTCCGCGATGGTCGAGTTGGCGCGGTCGTGGTGACCGGGCGCAGCTTCTTGGTCGACGAATTGCGCAAGCAAGATCACGCCTTGCAAATCGTCGTGACCACGGCGCCCAGCGCCCAACAGATTCGTGCATTCGTAGCGACATTCGTGCGCCTACGCCGAGGCGCCGACGCCCACGCCGAGCAGCTCATTGCCACGATCCAAGGCGATCGAGACCTGCGCGCGCTGGCCCGCACGCCGCTGATGCTCGCGTTCATGGTGATCCTCGACGAGCTCGAGGGTCGGCTGCCCGATCGCCGGATCGAAATTTACTATCGCCTCGGTGAGATGCTGCTCGATCGCTGGACGCGGGCTCATTACGAGCGGCCAACCCGAGCCGACGCCTTGCGCGTGGTCGGACCGCTCGCCTGGTGGACGCTGGAGCGAGCCGGAAGCGCAGTGCACGAGCGGGCGCTGCGCCAGGAGATCGAGCAACTCGAAGCCCGACGTGAAACCCCAGCCGAGGCCAGTCGGCGAGCAGCGGCGCTGCTCGAGTTGCTGCGCTCCGTTCACCAGTCGATCGGCGAGTACTTCGCGGGGATCGAGGTCGAGCGTGATCGAGAGCGATGGGACCGGCTGCTCGCCGACCCATTTCGGCCGGAGTGGCGCGAGATCGTGCTGTTTTGCGCAGGGCAGCTCGGCGTGATCGAGGGCCGCATGGAGCGCTTAGATTGTTTAATCGAAGCCGTGCTCAGCAAATCACGGCGGGCGGGGCGCTACGACGCGAAGTATCCAAGCCTGCTCATGGGCCTGCTCGGCGAGTCTCCTGGGCTGAGCCGGCGGCAGATCGACCGGCTCGTCAAACGACTGGTCGGATTTGTGTTCACGACCGCGTTCTCCCATGCCGCGACGGTTCAGGTCCAGTTC
>Ga0114946_10000507_pt1 | contig 26169 bp, 20 predicted proteins | sample WalLakDeSediment_FD_88676 | JGI IMG/M metagenome (GOLD analysis project Ga0114946, IMG submission 88676) | Lake sediment microbial communities from Walker lake, Nevada to study Microbial Dark Matter (Phase II) - Walker Lake 11/02/13 Deep Sediment | ecosystem: Environmental > Aquatic >... | reverse complement strand
CGCCGATGACGGCGCTGGTGAAGCGATTCGGCCCCACGTGCACCTCGAAGCGATCCTTGGCGGCCCAAAAGCTGTCTAGCGGGTATTCGTGGTACCAGGCCTGGCCCGTCGCGCCGTCCAGCACCTGCACGAAGGCGTGCGGTGCGTTGCTCAAGAAGACGCCGGGGATGAAAGCGTAGCGCTGCTGCTCGTCCGGCGTGACGACTTTAAAATACCAGCCTTCGAAATAGGGCGGTTTGCGGTGGTCGCCCTGGTACCAGGCCGGGTTGAGGGTGCGCTGGATGAACCGCCGCATCAGACGCCCGGCGTCCCTTTGAACAGCGCCGATAAATTCAGCGAGGGCGACTTGTGCTGGCTGGCCAGCTCGACGTACTTGCGCGCCAGCGCGTCCTTGGCCGCCCCCAGCACGGTCGTGAGCAGGCCAATGCTTTCGGCCAGCGCCTCCGGCGGCAGCGCCTGGACCACGTGGCGCCAGGTCGCCTCTTCCAGCGCGTTGATCGCCGCCTGCACCTCTTGAATGTCGAACCCGGCGTTGTAGCGCTCCACCGCAACCTGCGCGGAATGTTCCATCACGGGCGTCAGGTTGCGCGTTTCCAAGCTCTCCAGCAGCAGGTCAAAAAGCCGCTGCAGCCGCTCGCGGCTCTCGTCCGCGCCGGCTTCGGCGTAATGTTTCAGGCGCGAGCGCAGCAGCCTTTGGGTTGCTTCCGCAACGATTGTTGCGCTTTCGGCTTTCAGCAAGTCGAGCAATTTCATAAACCCTCGTGAAAACTTACGCCAGCCGCTGCCAAAAATCGTTCATGGCGGCCGTCGTTTCAGGCAGTTTCTCAAAATGGGGCATGCCCAGGCTGGGCACAATGCGCGCCTCGTGCCAGAGGCGGTTGTGGGCCAGCAGCTGCGGCAGCGTGTCGAAGCTGGAAAAGGCGTCGCGATCATAGATCACCAGCGTCGGCGTGTGCAGCCTGGCGTACAGCTCCGTGCGCGCGTCCGGCGTAAACAGCTTGCCGCTGACGAAGTAGAGCGGCGCGTTTGCGGCCCCCGGCTGGTGGGCGGCGGCGTAGGCGTAGTCGACGAACCCTTCCGGAATGGGGCCGACAAAGCTTTGCTGCAGGAAGAATTTGATGCCGCGCCGCGTGGCAAGCAGGTCGAAGAAGGGGCGCGCCCACAGCGGGAAGGCGAACAGCTTGTAGAACGTATCGCTCTTGCCGTTCATGCCCGCCCGTTGGGATGCACGGCCGCTGTTGAGCTTGTTGAAGCCGCTGGGCGAGATGAATGTCAGCGAGTTGAACAGTTCGGGCCTGGCCAGCGCGGCGCGCGCGACGAATTCGCAGCTTAGCGAATGGGCCACGACGTCGACCGGTTCCCCGACCCGGCTTTCCACAAAGTCCAGGATGCTTTCGGTGAAGTATTGGGGCGTGTATGCGCGCGCGGGCCGGTCAGAGTAGCCAAAGCCGGGCAGGTCCAGGGCGTAGACGGGCCGTTCCGTGCGGTAAAACTGGAACAACGGCCGCATCTCGTACGCGCTGGCGGCGGCGTTGATGCTGTGAATGAGCACCAACGGCCGTCCCGACTGCTCTTTGTCGACGTAATAGTTGAGGTATACGGCCGTTTTGGCCGGGTACATCACCCGCTTGGCCGGAATGGCATACGGCAGCGGCGCTTCGTGATCAATCAATAGGTTGCTATACAAAATCCAGCCTGAAGCCAGGCTGAGCGGTATCGTGAGCAGCCCCTTCAGCGGGTTGCTCTTTGCTTGCGCTTGTTGTTTATCTTGGTCAACTTGGGTCATTCGACATCTCCAAAAATAGTGTAACGCGATTTGCCAAATCGCCGCCCTCCGCCAAATCGCCGCCCGATTTCGGCAAATCGGGTTACAATCCGCCGATTTCTCCCTCAGCCGTTGTTTTTGGGCTCCTGGACACGGTCTTCCAGCCCTTCTTTTTCAGCCACGAAGTGAAACGCCATATCGAAAGCCGTGCGCGTGAAGGTCAACACCTCTTCAAAACCCTTGTCCGACAGCTTGCGCGCTGCGTCGTGGCGGCGCAGCACGTTGATAAACTGGCGCTCGCGCTCATACTGCAGCGGGATACGGCTGATGCCCCAATCATTTAATATTTTCCAGATTGTCGGGTTGTAGGTGCGCGTCATGCGCATCACGAACGGCACCGGATCGTGGCGCGCCACCAGCGCCGCCAGCCGCAAGATGAACTCAAAGGAGAGCGTCGCCGTCCCGGCCTCCACCGCTTCCAGCAGCGACTTATCCTCCATATCCAGCGCCTCGCTTATCTCCATGAGCGTCAGCCCGGCCACCTCGCGCACGTCGCGCAGGTAGAGGCCCGTATCGCGCATCATTTCCAGCCGCTCGGGCTTAAGCATCGCCCGCCCAACGCGCATCGTTGTGCCGGCGGTGCGCGTCACCAGGCGCGCGGCGCCGCTGGCCATGCCCCCGGCGATGTCGCCGGAGAGATGGAGCAGGCCGCTTACGAGTGAGCGGCTTTCGTCGTTGCTTTCGGGTAGCCCGTCGTTGGGGTCATCGGCCTCCACGGCCGGTGGTTGCGTGTTGGGCCTGGCTGCCGCCGCGGGTTCGGGTGCTTGTTCAGACTTCGGCTTTTCGGACATAGGCATTTTTCCACCTTCCAGAATATTATAGCGCTTTTTGACGGGCCGTGTCATGTGCAGTCGTCTTCTGGCGTGCAGAACTTAACAACTTCCAATGCCTGGCCGCGTAGGCTCAGGTTTATGCCTCGACGATGGTGTAGTGGGTCTCGATCTCGGCTACCTGCCCCAGCATGGCGTGGGCCGGGCAGTAAATGTCGGCCGAGAGCTCAATCGCGCGCTCAACGGCGTTGGGCTTGACGTTTTTGCCGGTGACGACGTATTCCAGCCTGATCTTGGTGAAGATTTTGGGGTGGCCCTCAGCCCGTTCAGCGTGTGCCTTCACGTCCAGGTTGTGCACTTCTTCGCGCTTTTTGCGCAGGATCGAAATCACGTCCATGGCCGTGCAGCCGCACAGGCCAATCAGCAATAATTCCATAGGGCGCAAGCCGCCGTTATCGCCGCCTACGGCCGTGTCGGCGTCCATGACGACCGTGAAGCCGGTGTCGGCGCGGCCGACAAAGCGCATGCCTTGATTATCTAATTTCACTGAAGCGTCCATATGTAACTCCTGTTGCGGAATGTGCGTCGCCGGATTAAAAAAGCGGGCAAAGCCCGAACGGCCGTGCCCGCTGCTGTGTCTGCGCGGCCGAATTAAAGCGGCCAATCCTTGAGAATACGCGCCGTTTCTTCCGCGTGTCCCGTTTCGTCGCGCACCATGTCCTCAAGCTGCACGACCAGCCCTTTGTCGCCCAACGCGTCGGCCTCTTCGGCGCGCTGCGAGTAATCTTTGACGGCCTGCTTCTCCGCCGCCAGGATCGCTTCGAGCATTTCCTTATTGTTTTTTACGGGCGGCACAGGTCTGGGCGTCGTGGTGGGCTCGCCCCCCAGCGCGACGATCTTGTTCGCCAGGAACTGCGCGTGCAGTTGTTCGTCCGGCACCTCTTGCATGAAGAACTCAACGAGTTGTGGCCGGAAGGGGCCGGTCGCTTTGGCGGCGTAGATGGTGTACTGGATCACCGCGCTCAGTTCGCCGGCTAAATCCTCATTCAGATGATCAATAAGCGTTTGTTTGTTCACTGTGAACTCCTTTTCCGCGTAAACGGTAACTTGTATCAAAAATGCGCTATTTATTATACCACACTAAAAGGGCCACAAGAATGGCAGTATCAGTACCATAAGCAGCAGCATGATCACGATCATCGGCACGCCGATTTTGGCGTAGTCGCCGAAGCGGTAGTTGCCCGCGCCCATGACCAGCGTGTTGGAGGGCGAGGCGACCGGCGAGGCGAAGGCCAGCGAGGCGGCAATGGCGACGCCCATCAGGAAAGCGTAAGGGGATATGTCCAGACCGCGCGCGGCCGCCAGCGCGACGGGCGCGATGATGACGGTCGTGGCGGTATTGGAGATAATTTGGGTGAAAATCGTCGTCAGCAGCGCCAGGCCCAGCAGCACGGCGCGTGGCCCCAGCCCGCCCAGCGCGTCCACCAGCCCCTGCGCGGCCAGGTCCACCAGCCCGACCCGGTCCAGGGCGATGCCCATCGGCAGCATGCCCGCCACCAGCACGACGCTTTTCCAGTTGATGAACTGGTAGCCTTCATCCATCGTCAGGCAGCCTACCAGCACCATCACCAGGCTGGCCAGGATGCTGGCGGTCACGATCGGCAGCAGGTCCAGAATGAGCACGGCGACCATGGCCGCCAGGATCAGCAGGGCCAGCGGCGCGCGCCGGCGGTTAGGGGCGCCCACCATCGCTTCAGGCTCACCGGTGACGATAAAGTCTTGCGGCCTTTCGCGCAGGGCGATGATGTTTTTCCACGGCCCCTGCACCAGCAAGGCGTCGCCGAACTCCAGCCGGGTTTGTTTCAGGTCCAGTTGGGACGCCGCGCCCGGCCGCGAGATGTTGAGCACGGTGAGCTTGTAGGCTGAGCCAAAGCGGGTGTCGGCCAGCGTTTTGCCGATCAGGGTGGAGCGCGGGGGCAGGATGATTTCGGCGATGCCCACTTCGCCGCTGACCAGTGCTTTTTGGTCTTTGGGCTTGGGCGGCTGCACCCCCAGGTTCAACTCGGCCGCCGCGTGGGCAATGGCCTCGCTCTCCCCCTGCACAATCAGGGCGTCGTCGAGGCCGATGATGGTTTCGGGCGTGGGAACGATGGGGATGTCGTGCGGTTTGTCGATGTTGGCGCGGTCGTCGGCGGCACGGCCGTTTTTCTTTTTCCCATTGCCTAACAGCGAAAACGCCGGCCGTTCTTCCACCGGGCGCATAATCCGCAGCACGTTTAGCCCGTAAACGCTGCGCAGCCCCGACTCGCCCAGCTTGCGCCCCACCAGCGGCGAACTCCGCCGCACGCGCAGGCGCATCATTTCTTCCTCTAGCTGGTACATTTCCACCAGCTCCTTGGGCGAGAGGACAGGCTGGCGTTCCACCTTGGCGCGCCGGTCGGGCAGCATGTGGCGGCCCAGCACAACCATGAAGACCACGCCCACCGCCAGCAGCAGCAGGCCGATGGGCGTGAAGTCGAAGAATCCGAACGGCTCATAACCGGCGCTCTTGAGCGCGTCGCTGACGATGATGTTAGGGGGCGTGCCGATGAGCGTCAGCGCGCCGCCCAGCAGCGAGCCGAAGGCCAGCGGCATCAGCAGCTTGGCCGGGCTGATTTCGGCGCGCCGCGCCAGGATGAGCACGGCCGGCAGCAAAATGGCCACGGTGCCCGTGCTGCTCATGAAGCCGGAGAGCAGCCCGACCGCCGCCATCAGCACGACGATCAGGCGGACGTCGTTGGTACCGGCCACGGCCAGGATGCGCCGGCCGATCTGGTCGGCGACGCCGGTTTGCATGACGCCGCCGCCGACGATGAAGAGGGCCGTAATGGTGAGCACGGCCCCGTTGGAAAAGCCGGAAAGCGCCTCTTCGGTGGTGAGGATGCCGCTGAGCATGAGCAAGCCCACGACGCCCAGGGCTACTACGTCCAGGCGAATCCATTCGGTGATAAAAAGCACGATAGCCATCGTGAGAATGGCCAAGACGATCCATGCGTCTACAGTCACGGGTAATTCCTTGTAAATCGGACATCCCTGCCCGATGAGCGCCCGGACAGGGATGTCCGGGCTACGGTTTTCATTCGTGGCGGCGCGCCGCTGCGGTGGGTGGAGCGAGAAGTGCGGCTAGCGCGGGGCCGCCTGCGCGGTGCGCGGCAGGCGCGTTTGCAGCAGCGCGATGGCGATGGCGACGACGACGAGGGCAACCGCGATCCAGGCGGCCATGAAAACGGCCGTCGTCGCCGCATGTTTTACCCCTATCCCAACAAAGGCCCACACCAGCACCAGCAAGTAGGCCACGTCGGCCTGGGTCACGCTCATGGCGAAGGCAATCACCACCGCCGCGCCCAGCATCACGGCCGTCCACGCCGCCGGGCTAATCCCCCAGCCATCCCACTGCAGATAATCCAGCAGGGAGGTGGCGTTGGCAATCGTCGCCACCGTAATCCAGCCCAGGTAGATGCTGAACGGCGTGTCCACGACCCAGCGCGCCGCGGAAAGCAGCGGCGGGCGCTTCGCGGCCAGCCGCAGGTAAATCACAATCAGCAAGAGCAGCAGCGCCAGCATTGCCGCCAGCGTCAGCGCGAAGAATTCGTAGTGCCACAAAAAGAGCCAGGCAATATTAGCCACGCTGCTCCAGACGAAGAGGTAGCCGATGCGGCGCAGGCGCGGGTTCTCCCGCTGGGACGGCAGCGCCTGGTAAACGCCGTAGGCGATCAGGCCCAGGTAAATCAGGCCCCAGATGCTAAAAACGTAGCCGGCCGGCACGAAAAAGACCTCGAAGCGGTCCGAAATTTCGCCGGTCATCTGCCCGTTGAGGGGCAGCGCGTTGGCCAGGCCGTTGATGGCGATGGTGGCCACGATGGCCAGAATTGTGATGAGTTGGCGCGTTGTGTCGCGTGTCATGATTGTTTTCCTTCTGTTTGTAAAAGTTCGGCTTTTCACAAAAGCCGAACTTTTTCCATCACTTTAGCCTATCTGCGGGCCGCAAGCAAGCGGTCACGGCCGTTGCGCAACTCTGCGCATGGGAAAACCTTGAAAAATCCGTCTATCCTGCTAATCCGAGTCAAATAACCTCTAAAGATGATACCCGCATCTTAACACTGGCTGAGAAAGCGGTCTGTTGAATTATCCACGGCCGCCACGGCCGTGGCGCCAATTCCCGTTGGCAATACCCCCTTTTCCACCCTGTTTAGCGCGCAAACGGCCGTTTTTGTGCGCTTTGTCGCCGTCCGGCCACTCCACGTTGTGAAAGTTGGCGCATTGACACGCCCGGCCTGACTGGCTATAGTGCAGTTGGGTTGGCGAACAACACCGCATAGAATCGATGAGGCCCCGGCGCCGGATTACCATCCGGAAACGCGCCGCGGGCTTTGTTTTTGTGAAGGAATGATATGACATGGCAGTGATCGAACTGCTTTACGCCCAAAACAGCATCACGCGCGCGCCGGGAGCCTTGCAGCAAACGCTGGCCTTCTGGGTCCTGGTGGAAAACCTGGCCTACGACAAGCAGGTCACGGTGCACTGGGCCGGCGAAGACGGCCGTTTCCACGCCCTGCCCGCCTGGTTCGTCTACAACGGCGGCGAGAATCGCGAAGTGTGGTGCGCGCGCGCGACGCGCGTCTCCGGCGAGGAGAGCCCGCTGCCCGGCAACGTGCGCTTCCGGCTGGCATGCGCGGTGGACGGCCGTACCCACACCGACGATGCCGGCGACGGCCGTGAGCACACCCTCCAGGCCGACGCCGGCATCCGCCTGGGCCACGGCGTGCGCATCCTCCATACCGACCACGTCCCCGCGCTGGCCAATGACCAAAGAGCGCTGCCGGTGACGGTCGCCGTCGCCGATGGGCGCGGCCAGGCCCAGCCCCGCCGCGTCTTCGTGCGCTGGACCACCGACGACTGGCAAACCTACCAGGATACGCCCTGCCGCCGCCGCGCCAACTACTGGGACGGCGCCCTGCAAAGCGCCGCGCGCAACCCCAACCAGTACGGCGTGGCCGTCTGGACCGCGCGCCTCAAGCTGGGCGACGCCTACCGCGTGCAGTATGTGGTCGGCTGTGAAACGGCCGCCGGGCTCCTCTGGGACAACAACTTCGGCCGTGACTACGCCGCCGCGCGCGCTCGCCTGGGCGTGCTCACGCTCAACCTGCACTGCTACCAGGAAGAGGAGCAGGACGCCAAGCTCACGCGCATCGCCCAGGCCATCAACGATCTGGACGTAGACTTCGTCTGCCTGCAAGAGGTGGCCGAAAACTGGAATAACGGCCACGGCGACTGGGATTCCAACGCCGCGCGCATCATTCACGCCCGCCTGCAGCGTAACTACCACCTCTTCACTGACTGGTCCCACCGCGGTTTTGACCGTTACCGTGAGGGCGTTGCGATCCTCAGCCGCCATCCCTTGCTTAAAAAGGAAGCGCGCTATGTCTCCGCCAGCCAGGATGCCCACAGTATCCACGCGCGCAAGGTCGTCATGATCCAGGTACGCGTGCCCTACGTAGGCCTGATTAACGTCTTCTCAGCCCACTTGAGCTGGTGGGAAGATGGTTTTGCGCAGCAGTTTGCGGCGCTGCGTGACTGGGCCAGCCAGGCGCATACACGCCATGTGGCCGCTACGTTGCTGTGCGGTGATTTCAACGTGCAGGCCGGATCCCGCGGTTTCCGCGAAGTGGTGCGGGCGCGCGACTTTGAAGACCAGTTCCTCAAGGTGCAGGCCCGCCCCGTCTTTGACCAGGTCTTTCGTCAGCCCACCCCGCAGTGGCCGAGCTACTTCGAGCACGACGGCCGTATCGACTACATCTTTTTGCGGCGGGACAGCCGGCTGCGCGCCGTGGCGGCGCGCCTGCTTTTTACGCCGGTGGATTATGGCCTTGTTTCCGACCATCCCGGTTACTACGCCGCCTTTGAACCCAAATAGTGAACTTTGGGGCTGCGGCCGGTCTCATGACCGCGTCGCCGGCGGGCGCGGTCAGAGACCGGCCCGAGCTGTTGAGAAGATACCCAAATAGAGAGACAACCATGGAATTTGCAGAAGCATTCGCGCTTCCGCTGGACGGCAAGCTGGCTAAGAGCATGCCCTGGCGGAACGATTTCAAAGACACATTTTTCATTCGCTGGGGGCGCATTCGCTTTCAGCTTTTCTGGGGCGCCGAGGTCAATCTCAAGGTGATCCTCAAAGTGTATCGCGAGGACACGGTCGAGCAGTACATCGTCGACACGGATCCTTACGACCAGACCTGGAACGCCCACAAGCGCCGCACGCGCGATTTTTACGTGCACCCCTTCCCGCGCCGGCATGGCCCCGTGCAGTGCGTCAAATTTTCCTACGTCGTGCACTACCAGGGCCGTTCTATCCCGTCCGAGCATGAATACATCTTCATGGACGGGCCGCTGTTTGCGCGCGAGCAGGTCGAGCGCCGCGCTATCACGCGCGCATACGCCACGCCCAACCGCTACCGCACGCTGGAGCTGGACGCGGACACCCTGCAGCGCGACGTGGACTGGCACAATCACCACTTTGACAGCCTGCGCCTGACGCCCAAATTCACCAAGGGCCAGCCGCAGCATCCATTTCATCCCAAAACGTACATCCACGACCAGATCGACGCGGTGATTGCGCGCCAAACGGCCGATCCCCACGGCGCGCACAGCATCAAGGTCAGCGTGGACTGCATCGACGACGCCGACTTCATCAACCACCTCATCCACGCGGCCGAATGCGGCGTCACGGTGCAGTGCATTGTCGACTGGCGCAAGATGATGCTGACCAACAGCCCCAACTATGCGCGCCTCAAGCGCGCCAGCGTGGAGCTGCTGGGCGTTTTTTGCACCCCCCAAGATCCGCTAATTGAAGTCGCGCCCGACATGCACACCAAGTTCATCATTTTCGACGGGGGAGACGCGCTTTTGGGCTCGTTTAACATTACCTTTGACCGCTGGTGGGCCAACTGGGAGTCGGGCATGACCTTTCACTCCCAGGGGGTAGCGCGGCTGCTGGACAACATTTTCCAGAGTATTCGCGGCGGCGTGATTCAAACCTATGGCGTGGACCCGCACAGCCGCTTCAACCTGCTCTACACCTTTGGTCGCCAGCAGACGCTCAACGGCCGTCTCTACCGGCCCCACCACGCCATCCTTTCCGAAATTCGGCGCGCGCGCCATTCCATTAAGCTCTGTCTCTTCCTGATGGGCGAACTGCAAGGAGCGCACCAGGACAGCGTCGTGGACGCCTTGATCAACGCCCACCGGCGCGGCGTGGATGTGCGGCTGGTCCTAAACGGCCACCTGGCGCGCCAGGGCGATCCGGGCCGGGAATACACGATGGCGGAGGAGTTGCAACGGCCGTTGCTCCCCGCCATCGCGCGCTTGAAGCAGGCCGGGGTGAGCGTGGCGCTGGCCTATGGCCAGGTCGACCAGCGCGTGCCCTACTGCCCCATCCACGCCAAATATTGCATCATCGACGACCACGTCGTGCTGGACGGCAGCTTTAACTGGTACAACACCTCGGTTTTCTCCCACGATTTACTGGTGGTGGCCGCCGATACGGCCGTGGCGCAACCCTATTTGCACGAGTTTAACCAGATCCTGCACGACTTCCGCATCTATGCCTGACCGGATCGGGCGGCTTTTCTAAATCCAGCGGCTTTCCCGATTGACTTGGCTGCCGGTTTGTGTCATTATGCAGGCTATGAACCGACGCCAATTTTGCCGTCAGCTTGCCGCCGTTTGCGGCGCCGCCGCCTGCGGCGCCGCCGCCGCCGCGCCGCTGCTCAACGCCTGCCGCGGCGCCCGGCCCGCGCCCCAGCGCGCGCTGGGCGGCCTCAAGCCCACGCCCGGCTTTGACTCGCCGGCAGCTTTGCCGCCGGCGACCTTGCCGCCGTCGCCCACGGACGCCCCGACTGACGTTCCCACGCCCGCCCCCACCGCCGCGCCTGAGGCCGGCGTCGCCGTGATCGCCATCGTCCACACCACCGACCGCGCCGCCGGCGTGCGGCGCGCGCTGGACCTGCTGGGCTTGAATCCCGTCAACGGCCGTTCCGTCCTGCTCAAGCCCAACTTCAACAGCGCCGACCCCGCCCCCGCCGCCACCCATCCCGACGTACTGCGCGCGTTGCTGCTGGCCCTCACCGACATGGGCGCGCGCGCCGTCACCCTGGGCGAGCGCAGCGGCATGGGCGTCACGCGCCGGGTCTTGCAGCAAATGGGCGTCTTCGACCTGGCGGCCGAATTTGGAGCTGACGCCGTGGTCTTTGACGAACTGGACGGCGGCGATTGGGTCGTGCGCGGCGACAGCGACTTTCACTGGGCCAACGGCTTCGCCGTGCCCCGCCTGCTGCTCGACAGCGAATGCGTCGTCCAGACCTGCAACCTCAAAACCCATCGCTACGGCGGCCACTTCACCATGACTCTCAAAAACTCGGTCGGCTTTGTGGCGACGACGGTCGGCTCCAGCCCCTACAACTTCATGCACGAACTCCACAACTCCCCCCACCAGCGCGCCATGATCGCCGAAATCAACCGCGCCTATACCCCGGCGCTGCTCGTCATGGACGGGGTGGATGCCTTTGTGGACGGCGGGCCGGCGGCCGGCACGCTGGCGCGCCCCGAACTCATCCTGGCCGGGACCGACCGCGTGGCCATGGACGCCGTCGGCGTGGCTATCCTGCGCCTCTTCGGGACGACGCCGGCGGTGAGCCGGGGCCCCATTTTTGCCCAGGAGCAAATTGCGCGCGCGGTTGAGCTGGGGCTGGGCGTCGACAACCCCGCCAACATTCACCTGCTGGCGGCGGATCCCGCCGGCCAGGCCTACGCCGACCGCATCCAACAAATGCTCCTGGCAGTTTGAGCCGGTTCGGCGGCAGCGCCGGCCCGCGACGAAGGAGGAAACTCGTGTCCATTCAAGCACAAGCCGCCGCCTGGCGCACAACCATTTGGGCCATCACCAGCATCTTCGAGTCCGGCCGGCCCGAAGGCAATCCGGCCGCCTTCCAAAACGTCGACGCCGGCATCATCAGCTATGGCAAGCACCAGGCCGCCCTGGCTTCCGGCGCGCTGGCGCGCGTGCTGCAAGCGTTCTTCGCGCAGAGCGACAGCCCCGTCAGCCGGGCGCTGCAGGAAGCATACGCCGGCCGCGTGGCCGCGCGCGATCCCGCGCTGCGCCACGACGCGCGCCTGCGTGACTTGCTCATCCAGGCCGCGGCGGAAGCGGCGATGCAGGCGGCCCAGGATGAGGTCTTTGAGGCTGCCTACTACCAGCCTGCGGTTGAAGCGGCCGTCCGCCACAACCTGGCGACGCCGCTGGGGCTGGCCTGCCTCTACGACACGCGCGTGCAGGGCGGGCTTGACCATTTGTTGGCAAAAACAACTGCTGCTCTGGGCGGCCGCGTTGGCGAGGTAACCGCCGCCGGCCTGATTGACGAGCGCCGCTGGCTCCACGCTTTCCTGGACGCGCGCGAAGCCTGGCTGCTGGCGCTGGCCGACCGCAAAGCGGCCCAGGGGGACCAGGCCAGCGCCAATGCGCTGCGTATTTCGACCTTTCGCGTTGCTGAATTGCGCCTGTTGCTCATAGCTGATAATCTGGCGTTGAGCGGCGAATTTACCGTGCGCGGCCAGCGCGTGCCGCCCCTATCTCCGGAGGAGCCGTCTGAAACTGTAGGAGGTGAACTAATGCAGGCCTTTAACAAAATTGGGTTTTTCGGCGGCGGCCAGAGGCCGGCGCCCAACCTGGATGCCTGGCTGACGACGCTGGATAATGCCGGCATTCCATTTTGCTTTGTGGCGCCTGACGTGACCAGCGGGCTGCCGGCGGCGCAGGCCATCGCCCAGGCTTCCGCCACGCCCCACACGGTTGTCTATCGCAGCGAGCGCGCCTTGCTGCGGCCCGACGGCCGGCTGCCGGCGCTTGACGCGGCGCAGGCTTTTTGGGCTGCCCATAAGCAAACCTTCCCCGCGGAACTCGATCCGCAGACAACCTGGATTCAGCCGCTGCGCCAGGGGGTCGTCACGCCGGATACCGCGAATTGGCTGGGTGAAATCACCTTGCATTTGAGCGAAATGGCGCTGGCGGAGGGCTTCAGGCTGGCGGCGTTTGGTTTTACGACCGGCCAACCGGCCTCAACCGTGTGGGAGACGCCGTCCATGCTGCGCGCCTTGCAGCTTTGCGCCCAACATCCGGATCGCCTGGCCGTGGCGCTGGAAGAGTTCAGCATGCGCCGCGCGGACATCTGGTTTATGCGCGGGGAGAAAATCGGCCGTTTCCAAAAGCTCTTTGACGTATGCGACCGTCATCAAATTGATCGCCCGACGGTGCTGATTACGGCCGTGGGCTGGACGCGCTATTTGATGCCTGCCCAGCCGGCGGATGCGCTGACGGCTTTGCAGGCTGTGGCGGAGCTGTATGCGCAATTTCCCCAGGTGCGGGGCGCAGCGTTGTGGAGCCTGGGCGCGGTCGGCATCCTGGCGCGCCAGACGCAGCGCCTGATCGAACCGCTTACCCAGTTCACGCTGCAAACGCGCTTTGCGCTGCCCGTCCCGCCCACGCCGGAGCCGCCTCCCATGTCGCCGGAGCCGCCGCCGGCAGCCGCGCCGCAGGGCCAGCTCAACGCCCGCTACGTGAGCGACGTGACGATTCCCGACGATACGGCCGTTAACTTCGGCGCCGCCTTCACCAAAACCTGGCGCGTTGAAAACAACGGCGCGCGTCCTTGGGGACCCGACGTCAGGCTGGTGCACACCGCTGGCGTTCCCATGACCCCGACGCTCAGCCACGCCGTACCCGCCGCCGCGCCGGGCGAACAGGTCGAGATCAGCATTCCCATGACCGCCCCCAGCAGCCCCGGTACCCATTTCAGCGACTGGCGTTTTCAGGATGGGCAGGGCAATTTCTTTGGCGACATCATCTACGCGCGCATCGCCGCCCAGCCGCCGGTCCCGGTGGGCGCGGCGGACGGCGTCTTTGTCGCCGACGTGACCATTCCTGACGATACGCGCATGCAGCCGGGCCAGAAATTCACCAAGACCTGGCGCGTGAAGAACAGCGGCGCGCGCCCCTGGGGCGCCGGCTTCAAGCTGGTTTTTGCCGGCGGCACGCCCATGACCGGCCTGACGGCCGTCCCCCTGCCCGCTACCGGCGTGGGCCAGACGACGCTCATCTCGCTTGAGCTCACCGCCCCGTTCACCCCCGGCGCCTACTACGGCGACTGGCGCATGCAGGATGACCAGGACGATTTCTTTGGCCACATCATCTACACCCGTATCCAGGTACCCCATCCGGTGGGCGAAAGCCTGGCGTCGCCCCTCTCGCAGCGGGACCCGCGCTGGAAGGACCTGCGGCTGGGCCACGCCGGCTCGCCCAAGACGATTGGGGAGTGGGGCTGCCTGGCGACCTGTTTCGCGATGCTGGCCAACGCGCTGGGCGAGTCGACAACGCCGGCGCAGCTGAACGACGCCATGGTGCGCAAAGGCGGCTTTCTTGACCTCTACCTCACCAAGTGGAACGCGCTGGGCGATGTGTACAGCAGCATCGTTTACGGCGGCAAGTTTGGCCCGCGCGCCGATATGGCGGCCCTGATTGACGCCAGCCTGGCGGAAGGGCGCCCGGTGGCGGTGATGGTCGATTTCACCAACGACACCCCCTACACGGAAAATGACCAGCACTGGGTCCTGATCGTGGCCAAGGACGGCGCCGATTACCGCATTAACGACCCCTGGCTCTGGCCGCCGCAGGAGGCGTCATTGCGCGAGCGCTACGGCCGTGCCCAGCGCCCCCTCCAGGATGCGATCCTGTCGGCCATCTTCTACCGCACCACGCGCCAGCCGACCCAGCCGGTGCAGCCGGAACAGCCGGCGACGGCCGTGGCGCGCCTGCAAACCGGTATGAACGTCAACCCTGACGCCCCGCACAGCAACCCCCACGAGGACGACATCCTCAAGGGGTTGGACTGGGTGCGCTTCGTCTTCAAAATTGACGCGCGCGTCAACCCCGCCGAGCGCGGCGACATTCAGGCCGCCTTCAGCCAATATGACCCCATCGTGCGCAGCTACAACCGCATGGGCGCCCGCTCGCTCATCATTCTCAACCAGGAAACCATCTGGGGCAGCGGTCCCTGGACCGGCAATGGCGACTGGCAAGGTTACGCGGCGCAGTTGGCCGCCGCCGCCGGCGAGATTGCGGTCCACTACCGGCGCTATGGCGCCAACGTCGCCTACCAGATCTGGAACGAAGGCGATAAGCTTAACAACCCGGCTTCGGTCTATGTCGAACCCCGCCACTTTGCCCACATTGTGCGCGCCGTCAGCGCCGCCATCCGCGCCGCGGCGCCGGATGCGCCCATTATCTTCAACGGCATGGCCACCGGCCCGGAGGAGACCGTGCATTACCTGCGCGAGGTGCAGACCGCCCTCGGCGGCCCGCTGCCCGTTGACGCCGTGGGTATTCATCCCTACACCCGCTGGGCCACGCACGCGCCCTTCGACTGGGGCCGCCAATACGGTACCCTGGGCGACGCCTTCAAGGTTTACAAGACGGCCTTCCCGAATATGAAGTTCTGGATAACGGAGATTGGCGTGGCGGACGACGGCGAAATCGGGCCGCAGTTTTACGCCGAAATCGCCGACTACCTGGTGGACGTGTACAGGCACGTCGGCGAGCGCTACGCCGACATGGTCCCGGTGCTGATCTGGTTTGCCTGGTCGGACTGGATGCGCAACGCAGGGATCGTGGACAAGAACGGTAACCGTAAGGACCACCTTTACGCGGCCTACCGCAAAGTTCGCAACCGCGAACTGTGGGCCTAAACGAAAAAGGGTCGTGACGCGCGCGTCACGACCCTTTTTCGTTGGCCGCTTACTGGCGCGCGGCGCTCCACGTACCGCTGTTGCTGCATACGAGGGCGCCGTCGTCGTCAACGGCCCATATGAGCCAGGTACCATTGACGCTGCGCCAATCGGCGCTAAAGGTACCGGTGAAAACGTCGTGCTTATCCGCGGGCCGGCCGGCATACGACAGGCGAATCTCGAACTGCCGATTCTCAATCGGATAGCCGGCGCCGCTGAATGTCTCGATCGATTCCTCGTAGACGACGCCGTTACATACGATAGTGGCTTCGATTTTGAAGCGCGTCACGCGTTCGTGGCGCAGGCTGACGGTTAGCTCGACCGGTTTGCCCTGATTGGTCACGCCCTTATATTCGGTAAGCAGCGGATCGTTGGGATCCGGCGTGCGGGTTGGGGTGGGCGTGTGGGTGGGTGTACTGGTGGGCGTGCTGGTCGCTGTGCTGGTGGGTGTACTGGTGGGCGTGCTGGTCGCTGTGCTGGTGGGTGTACTGGTGGGTGTATTAGTCGATGTGATGGTAGGCGAGATGGTGGGTGTGAAGGTAGGCGTGATGGTTGCGCTGATGGTTGGCGTATAAGTGGGGACCGGTTCGCCCGTGTCGCGCATGATCACCGGCAAAAAATTGTTCTGCGCGGCGATGTGGGCCGCGGATGCGCTCTGTTTACCCCCCAGCGCACCCAGCAGCGCCCCAACCCCGATCAAACCGGTGATGAGCGCCAGACACGCAAGCGCGAGCAGCCGAAAACGACGATTTGATTTCATAAGTAGCCTCCTGGACTTGTCTGTTAAGCGGCGCTTGACTTGAGCAAGCTCCCCGAAAAAGTTGAGATGTCTTTTAAGTTCGGTGGCACTTCACAACCTGACATCTAATTCATACAATAGCAGATGACGGCCGTTCTGTCACCTATCTCATTGTCAAAGTGTGCAACTATCTTCTCACTAACTTGGGGTGGCTCGGGCCGGTCTCCGACCGTGCCCGCCGGTGGCTCGGTCAGAGCCTGCACTGAGCCCGTCGAAGTGAGACCGGCCACAGCCCCGCAATATTAACGAAGTTACGCGTGCAACACGAAAAAGCCCGGCAGAGATGCCGGGCTGAAGTTGTCTATCTGGCTTGCTTGCGAGTTGGGCTAACCCGCCAGGTATTCCTCCAGGTTGGCCTTACTGATGCGGTAGGCACGGCCGATTTTGCGCGCCTTCAATTCGCCGGCCTCAATCGCGGCCACCACATCCTCTTCCGCCACCTGCAAAATGGCCGCCGCCTGCGCCGGCGTCATCACGTCGGGGGCGCCGGCCGGCTGCGCGGCTGCCGCCGGCTGCTGCTGCGCGGCCTGCTGCTGCATTTGCTGCTGCTGGAGCATCTGCTGCTGCTGTTGCAGCGCGCCGATGCCCATCGCGCCGATGCCGATTTCGGCCAGGCCGCCGCCGCCGGGCTGTTTGGCTGCTTCTACCAGCGCGTCCGCCTGCTGCTTCTGCACGTAGCTGGTGCCGTAGCCCATGTTGGTGACCACTTCCAGCGACTTGGGGTGCAGGTTGATCATGATGTTGAAGTCCACCAGCGTCATGCCGATGGCGTCAAATTCTTCTTGCAGCAACCCGATCAGCAGGTTGTTCAGCTCTTTGGAGAAAGATTGAATCTGCGCCGGCCCCAGGTCTTTGGCAATCGCCAATTCGCTCAGCTTGTCCTGCATCATCACGCCCAGCATCGGGTCGAGGCGTACCTTGATCTCCTGATGGCGCACGCTTTCGCGGAAGGCGTCCAGGGCGTTCAGGAAGCGCCACGGGTCCTTGACCCGGGCGACGTAGGTGCCAAAGCCGGTGATGGCGCTGGCGCCGGGCATGCGCAGCGGGTGCTCCACGATGATGGGGTTGGTGGTGCCCCATTTGAGCGTCATGTCGGTCGTCTTCACAAAGTAGACGTCGGCTGTGAAGACGTTTTTGCCGCCGAACAGGCCGCGCTCGATCAGGTCGGTCAAGAGCGGGATGTTTTCGGTGGTGAGGATGTGGCGGCCGGGCGTGAAGGTCCCCATCGGTTCACCGCCGCGCACGAAGACGGCCGTTTCGCCCGGATTCACGATCAGCGGCGAGCCCAGCTTGATGTCGCCCAGGCCGCCGCGCGGGAATTTTTGTACAATCTCGTCTCGCAGCCAGGTGTCGATGGCTACGCGGTCAAAAATCTGAGGCATGGTTTTGCTCCTTTTACCAGACAGGCCGCTTTAGGCGATGCCCATTAAAATCTCGTTGCGCGCGCTGAAAACCTGGTTGGCGACCCCCAGCGCGGCGCTTAGCTCACGAATGGCGCCGCCGATGTTGCCGTTGTCGGTCACGGCCGTTTCCAGCGCCGTGGTCTGCGCCTGAATTTCGTCCAGGTGACCCAACATCTGTTCGTCAAAGGCATAGATGCGCGCCAGGGCTTCAGCGTCTATCTTGATGGCGTCGAAAAAGCCGGCGTACCCGACCGGGGCGTCCTTGATTTTGCCGATCAGCCCCATCAGGCGCGTGTCGGCCCGCCCCAACTCCTCGGCGTAATCCATGGCCTTGATGATGTCGCGGCTCAGTTCGTGGTGCACGTTGCTAAGTTGCAAACGGACCTCTTCCAGCCGCGCGGCAATCATCGTGCGCAAGATTTGGTCGGCTTCGCGCCGCCGGCTGCGCTCCATGTACCCATCCAGGCCGGGCACTTTGCTGAGCAGCTTGCCCAATCCGCGCCCTTCTCCGACAATTTTCTCATACAAATCGGCGACGTATTCTTTCATGTTTACTATTTCTCCTGTCTATTGCGTAGCACAAGTTGTTTTCTTGTGCGGCCTGTGGTGGAGGCAAGAAAAATCTTGCCCTACAACTATTATTGCGTTTGGACCTTATTCTAAAAAATATTCCGTGCCGCAGTAGGGGCAGCGGATCACGCCTTTGCCCGCCAGCTGCAGTTCGCCGCTGCAATGCTCGCAGCGCGTCAGGTTGCGGAGCTGGCTGGCTTCGCGCGAGTAAAGGACCCCTTCGTCCCAGTTGACGTAGCCGGAGTACAGCCCCATGCCCACAAGCTCGTGCACCATGTCGTGCACATCGTCGCGGCTGGCCTGCATTTCAATGGCCAGGTCGCTGATCGGTACCTGGCCGCGCGATTTAACGATGTTGAGCAGTTTGCGCTGCCGGTTGGCCTGCGCGGCTACGGCCGCTTCCTGACCCCCCTTCCAAAACAGGTAGGCGCCAAAGCCTAGCTGCGGGAGCACCAGCACCAAAAAGCCGAGCAAAAAGCCCAGCGTGGCCGCGCCGCCGGTCAGGCTGCCCTCGCGTGCGTACACGCCCATCAACACGCCAATGATAATGCCGACGCCGATGCCGCCGGCGATGAGAATGAGTCCTAGTGTGCGTCCCATGATGTTTCCGTGATACGTGAACCGTGATACGTATTCCCCGCTACGTGATACGTGCTGGGGAGTTGCATGCTGCAGGCTTAACGTTAACGAAAGCCGGCGCTGCCGCCGCCGCTGAAACCGCCGCCGCCGCTAAAGCCCCCGCTGGAACCCCCGCTGCTGCTGCTGCTGGGAGGTGTGCTTTTGAGCACCGTGGAGGTGGAGTTGAGCATGCGCGTTAGCCCGCCCGACATGCTCGCCAGCCCGCCCGATAGTCCGCCGGAAAGCCCTTCCAACGACGGCCGTCCGCCTGTGCCGGGCATGCCGGCCCCACCGCCGCTGCCGGTGGGGAGCGGACGCCCGCCGCCGATCGGCCGGCCATGATAGGGCGCGGGGAAGTACCAGGGCGGCATAGGCGTGTCGGATACCTTTGAAAACTTGCGAATCCAGCTTCGCTCCAGCCCAAAGGCAATCGCGTAACCCAGGTATTTCTCGAAAATGTCGGCGCTCTCTTCCAGATTTTTGTATTCGTCGACGTTCGTGAGGAAATTCTTGAAGGCGCGCCACCTGGCCGCGGCCTCGGTACCAGCGGCCGTTTTGGTGGGCATGTGGCGAGCCACGAGCAGCAGGGCGACGCCGCTGAGCAGCAGCGCCATACCCGGACAGACGGCCGTGCCCGTCACGTCGCCCAGCAGCGAGCCCAGCCCAAAAAAGCTGACCGCAGCCACGACAATCAGTCCAAATCCCAACCCGCTGTACAGCCCGCGCACGGTTTCAGGCGAGCGGCCCACAAATCCTTCACTTTGCAATTCCGCGTACAGCAGCCGGCGCAAATTGGGCAGTTTTTCGGCGAATTTATAGCGCAGGCTGTTCAGCGAGACCTCCTGCTTCTTGCCGAATATGTCTTTGATGAACTGCTGCTCAAACGGCCGTAGATCGCTCAGCGACTTGTCGGTGCGTTCGAAAATGTGGTTGCGCTTCTCCTCGCGCATCGTCAAATAGCCGCGGTGGGCCAGGTCAACGATGGTTGAGACGATATCCTGCATGTCGGCGCGCTCGTCGATTAGCGTGCCCACGACGGCCGGCGGCAGGTCGCCGGGTGGTTCGCTGAGATAGGCCGGTACGATGACGTTTAGCTGCGGGTCGCGCCCGCGCGTGTACCACAGCGCCACGACCCCCAACGGACCCCCAACGGCTAGCAGCAGCGAAGCAGCGATCAGCAGCAGCCCGATAACGTCGCCGCGCTGCTGGCGCTGCTGCCATTCCGGCGTGGGAATTTGCAGCAGGCCATGCGGAAACTGCACGCGCACGCCGAAGCTGTCGCCCGATAAAAGGCTGCCGGGCATTTCGTAGGTGATGGTACGGCCGTCAGCGCTGACCGTTGTTCTGACAAAGTCGCTTTCGCGCTCGTTGATGTAGCCCGCGACCAGGTAGTTGGTCGTCCCGGTGTACTGCTGCGGCGCAATGCCTTCCGGCAGGCGAATAGTAACAATGCTGTCCGCCACGCGCGCCGGGTGGTCCTTGGGGATCGCCAGCCACGAAATCACGTCGCCCGATCCCGGCTCAAGCGAGCCCATCTCGACGACGCCCCGGGCGGTATAGCTGAAGGTGTAGGTGCGGAGACCCAGCGCCGGTTCAAAATACCAGTTGACGGTCGTCTCGTTGCGGCTGCGCTCAACTTCAAAGGTACCCGGCCGGTTGCTGGATGATTCCTGGTAGAGCAGGCCCGCCTCACTCACGGAAAAATCGGTGATGGCGTCAATCTGGCCGGCGCTGCCCGTGGGAATGGTGCGAAAGCCGGCCGTAAAAGGCGCGCCGGAAAAGTCGAGCATGTGGTTTTCAACCACGCGCAGGTCGCCATTTTCCAGCAGCGTGATGTCCACGTCCCAGCGCACCCAGTAGAATTGCTTGGTTTGCGCCGTCGCCGAACGGACGGTCAGCCCCAGGAAACAAAAGATAAATAAGAACAGGAGTACGCGTTTGTAGGGAAATCGGTGCTTGATCATAAGTCCATTACTTGTCTTAACGGTGGGCCAGGCGCCACAACCCACACATTATAAAGCCTTTCGCGTAACTGCTCAATAGATTGGTCAAAGAAGTTGAACTTTTGCCAAAAGTTCAGCTTCCGCCTCTTAAGCCCCCAGCCAGCGCGCAATGATGGCGTCGAGCATGCCGGAGGCGCGCAGCGCGGCCAGGCCGGCGTCGATGCGCTCCAGCAGCAGCTTGTCGTCGCGACGCACGACCATGGCGTAGGGCTCCACGGTGATGGGGTCGGGCAGGCGCTTGAGGCGCACGGGTTGATCGGCTGGCTGATCGGCGAGGAAGAGGCGGCCGCTGACGGCGTCGACCAGGGCGGCGTCGGCTTCTCCGGCGACCACGGCCGTTAACGCGGCTTCAGCGCTGCCGCGCGGGAGCAGCGTCAGGCTGCGCAGACGTTTGGTCCATTGCATGGCCTCGACGTGGCCGCGCGCGCCCAGCTCAACCGCCAGAATACGGCCGTCCAAATCCGCCATGCCCCGGATGGTCGTCTCCTCTTCCGGCGCCAGCAAGATTTCGCCGGCGTTAAAGTAGGGGGCGCTGTAGGCGAAATCACGCGTGCGCTCCGGCGCTACCACCAGCGCCGAAATCAGCACGTCGGCCTGGCCGGTCAGCAGCGCGTCGTAGAGGCCATCGTAGCCGAAATAGACGAATTCGGCCGTCAGCCCCAACTCGGCCGCGATGGCCTGCGCCAGGTCCACGTCCAGGCCGCGCGCGCCGTCTGCGTCGGCCACTTCGAAGGGGGGATAGGTGGGGTCCAGCCCGACGCGCAGCACGCCGGAAGCGCTGATGCGCTCCCAGCTCGTGTCCTCGTCGCGGCAGCCGCCTGTCAGCAGGATGAGGAGCAGCAACAGGACGTAGCGCGATTTGCCAAATCGCGTTGTGGTTTCAACGTGTTGCATCTGGTCTCGTTTCACCTTTGCTATGCACGCCCGCGCCCCGCACTCCGCATACCGCCTTTCACACGCCCGCGCAGCCAGGCAACCAGGAGGCCCAAACCCACGAGCAGCAGCCCCAGCCCCAACCGGCGGCGCTGCCCCCGCCGGCGCTGTTGCTGGACGACGGCCGCTGCCCGTTCTCGCTGCGCCCCTTCCAGCTTTGTGTACCAATCCGGGATCGCGCTGCGCTCCGGCAGGCTGTAGTGGCGCCGCCACAGCGTCAGGTAGGCCTGAGCCTCCGCCTCCCAGCGCGCGTCGTCCCAGCCCAGCTCGGGTTGGCAGATGGCGCGTACGCGCGGCAGCAGCGCCTGGCCGCCCGCGGGCAGCAGCAGCCCCAGCCGCACGCGCCGCAGCAGCAAATCGTCCAGGTGGACTACCCCTTCGGCGCGCGCCGCCCAGCGCAGTTCGGCCCACAAGACCGGCGTGTTGGGAATGGGCGTTAGCTCCTCGGGTTGGGCGGCGGCGACGAGGGCCGGCGCTTCGGCGCCGTAGCGCCCCAGCAGGCGGCGGCGGACGGCCTCGTCCAGCCTGGCCTCCGCCGGTAGCTGCACGTCCACCGGGTTGAGCACCGGCGCGTCGGCGTTGAGGGGCGGTAGCTCCGGCAGTTGAGCGCGCACCGCCCTGAGCGCGTCCAGCGCAATCAGGCGGAAGGTCGTCAGCTTGCCGCCCGTGATCGTGAGCAGCCCCTCTTCCTGCCACACCACGTGGTCGCGTGATTCATCCGAGGGGTCGGCTTTGCCGCTGCCGATGACCGGGCGAACGCCGGCAAAGGCGGCGGTGACGTCGTTTAGCGTCAGCCCCAGCGCAGGGAACTGGGCCTGCACGGCCGCCATCAGGTAGGCCGTCTCGTCGGGGCTGATGGCCGGTTCGGCGTCCAGCGGCTGGTCGTGGTCCACGTCGGTGGTGCCGACGAGCGTGATGCCTTCCCAGGGGAAGACGAAGACAGGCCGGCGGTCAAAGGGGTGCAAAAAGCTGACGGCCTGGGCCACGGGAAAGCGCCAACTGGGGAAGATGAGGTGGCTGCCGCGCAGCGGCCGGATGCGCCCCTCGGCGCCCACCTGCGCGCGCAGATGGTCGGCCCAGGCGCCGGCGGCGTTGATGACGACGCGCGCGCCGGCATCAGCCGTGCGCCCGGATTCCACTTCGCGCAGGCGCAGCCCCGTCACGCGCCCGCTCTCCGGGTCGCGCAGCGTTTGCTCGGCGCGTACGTAGTTAACGGCCGTGCCCCCATCTGCTACGGCTTCGCGAATGACGCGCAGGGTCAGGCGCGCGTCGTCCGTTTGCGCGTCGCCGTAGCGGAAGCCGCCGCGCAGCCCTTCCTGCGTCAGGTAGGGGGCCAGCATGTGGAAATCCTGGGTGCTGTAAAAGCGGTGGCTCCACTGCAGCGCTAGCAAATCGTAGACCGACAGCCCGGCGCCATAGACCAGGCGGCCTGGCCGGTCGCCGGTGTAGGTGGCCAGCAGAAAGCCCAGCGGGTCAATCAGCCCCGGCCCGTCGTGCAGCAGGTGTTGGCGCTCCTGCACCGCAGCCAGCGTCAGCCCGACCTGGCCTTCCTTGAGGTAGCGCAAGCCGCCGTGCACCAGCTTCGACGAGCGGCTGGAGGTGCCCCAGGCAAAGTCACGCTGCTCGACCAGCAGCGCGCGCAGGCCCAGCCGCGTCGCCTCGCGCAAGATGCCCGCGCCGGTGATGCCCCCGCCCACAATCAGCAGGTCCCACGGCTGCGCGATATTGTCCCAAATTGCGTTACGCCAGTTTTGTGTCCACATGGTTTATGTTTGCAAGTGTGCAAGTTTGCAAGTGTGCAAGTTCATTCCGCACTCATCACTCATCACTCATCACTCATCACTCTCTACTCACTAACTTGCCCGGATTCAGGCAGCCCTGCGGGTCGAAGCGGCGGGCGACGTCGCGCAGGGCGGCGAGGCCGAGGGCCCCTTTTTCGGCCGCCAGGTAGGGGGCGTGGTCGCTGCCCACGCCGTGCTGGTGGCTGATGGTGCCGCCCAGGGCGACGATGGCTTCGCTGGCGGCCGATTTGAGCGCTTGCCAGCGCTGCAGCGTGGCGTCCGGGTCGGGCGCCAGGCGGAAGAGGTAGGTGGTGTAGACGCTGGCGCCGTGCGGGTAGAGGTGGGAGAGATGGGTGAAGACGTGTACCCGCTCGTCCAGGCCGGCCAGCGCGCCGCGCAGCGCGCTTTCAATGGCCGTTATCATGGCGTCAACGTGGTCCCAGGTAACGGCCGTTTCAAGCGTATCAACAGCGTAGCCGCGCGCCCACAGCGTGTTGCGCAGGTAGGGCGTGTGGAACCGTCCCTTGTGCCACTGGCCGCCGAAGGTGCGCCCCACGTGCACGCCGCCATGCGCCCCGCTGATTTCCAGGGCGGCCTTGCGCGCCGTCTTGACCAGGGCGTCGCTGCCGGTGAAGCCCAGCAGCAGCATGCATTTGTCCTCGGCGACGCCGCGCAGGCTGAGTAGCTGCTCCAGCAGGCCGATCAGCCGCTCGCGCCCGGCCAGCGCCAGGGTGGAGGCGGTTTCCACGGCCGTACTCAAGCGCAGCATCGAAAGCGGCAGGCGCGCCTGGGCCATCTGCCGCGCCGCCGTCTGCCCGCCGGCAAAATCCGGGAAGAAGACGGCGTGAAAATCCTCGCGTTCGGGCAGGGGCGCAGCGCGCACAATGGCCTGGGTGATGATGCCCAGCCGCCCTTCGGAGCCGAGCACAAGCTGGCGCAGGTCTGGCCCGGCGGCGGAGGCGGGAAAAGGCGGCAGCTTCAGCACGCCCGCCGGGGCGATGACGGTACCGCCGGCGAAGAGGTTTTCGATACGGCCGTAGCGCAGTGACTGCTGCCCGCTGGAGCGCGTGGCAATCCAGCCGCCCAGGGTGGAATATTCAAACGACTGGGGAAAATGGCCCAGCGTAAGGCCGCGCGCGCGCAGCGCGGCCTCCAGCTCAGGGCCGGTGACGCCTGCGCCAAAGGTCGCCAGGTGGCTCGTGGCGTCGAAGCGCGCAAGCTGGTTCATGCGCCGCAGGTTGACGGTCAGCACGGGCGTTGGGCCCGATTCCGGATTGACGTGGCCGACCACGCTGGTGCCGCCGCCGTAGGGGATGAGATGCGCGCCCACGTCGGCGGTGTAGCGCAGCAGGGCGTGCACCTCGGCTTCGGTGGTGGGATAGGCCACGCCGTCGGGCAAGGCAGGAATGCGCCCGCTGCGCAGCGCGACCCAGTCGGGCAGGCTCTGGCCGCGCGCGTGGCGCACTCGTTCCGCCGGATCGGCGCTGACCAGCGGGTGCGGCGGCAGGCGGCCGGGTGGAACGCCGGCCACAACCTCGTCAAAGGTCGCGTCCCGCGGCGGCGCGCCGGGGCCTACCAGTTCTTCCAGGAAAGCGCCGGCGTTTTCCGATAGCGGATAATCGATTGAATCGTCGCCCCATCCATTCCAACGTCGCATAGCCACTCCTTCATGGGACACAGATCACACAGATGAACACAGATTCTCGTATACGCTTGCACACCCGCACACTTGCAAACCTGCACACTTGCAAACTTGCAAACTTGCAAACTTGCATACTTGCACACCCGTAAACTCGCCCCTCGCCCCTCGCTACCCGCCCCCTCGCTCCTCCGTTTCCCGCCAGAGGGTGAGGCTGTCCTGCATGGCCGTCCGGCTGAGGGTTTCGGCTTGTGCGGCGTCGCGGTGGGCGACGGCCGTGGCCAGGTCGGCGTAGAAGGCGCGTGAGCGGACCCGCGCGGTTGGGTTGGCGAAATAGCGCTGCGCAAGCGTTTCGTAAAAGTCGGCAAAGCCGTTCAAAATCAGCGTGTAAATAGGATTGCCGGACGCGATGGTGAGGCAGCGGTGTAGCTGCCAGTCAAAAGCGGCAAAGGCGCCCGGCGCATCGGCCAGTTGTTCGTAGGGCGCAAGCTGCGCGGCGGCGACCTCGGGTTGGTGGACCACGGCCGCTTTGGTGTAAGCCGGGGCAAGCTGCAAGCGCACCGCCAGCAGGTGCTCCACAAAGTTGGGCGGCAGATGGTCGCCGTGCTGCACCAGCGCGCTGAGGACGTTGAGCCCGCCATCACGCCAGAAGTTGTTCACTGCGGTCGCTTTGCCCTGGCGCACCGTTAGCCAGCCGTCGCGCGCCAGGCGCTGGAGGGCCTCGCGCAGGGTAGGGCGCGTAACGCCCAGCTCGGCGGCCAGGGCGCGTTCCCCCGGCAGCGTAGCGCCAGGCGGATAGGTCCCGTTCAAAATGGCGTTGATGAGCGTCTGTTCGGCGTAGGTGTTCGGCCGTTGCGGCGCGGCCCAGTTGGTTGCCATCAAAAATCTCCTGCCTGGTAAGTGGTCTGACCAGTTAGGGGTAGTATGACAAATGTGGACGCGGTTGTCAAGAGGCTTG
>Ga0114946_10000506_pt1 | contig 26176 bp, 21 predicted proteins | sample WalLakDeSediment_FD_88676 | JGI IMG/M metagenome (GOLD analysis project Ga0114946, IMG submission 88676) | Lake sediment microbial communities from Walker lake, Nevada to study Microbial Dark Matter (Phase II) - Walker Lake 11/02/13 Deep Sediment | ecosystem: Environmental > Aquatic >... | reverse complement strand
GGCTGTTATATTGTTGGGATTGATTGCCTTTAGTCCTTTAGGAAGTAAACGCTTGGGCCCTGAAAGGGCAGAATACTCCTGGTTTTCCTGGATTGCCATGTTATACAGTACCGGAATGGGTGCTGGTCTGCTTTTAAGGGCTGTGCAGGAACCTGTTTTCTACTACACCCATCCGCCCAGGGAATCTGTTTATTCGGCAAGTGAATTTGCTCTCCAATACACTTTCTTCCATTGGGGGCTGACACCTTGGGCATTTTACGGTTTGTTTGGATTGATTATCTCCTACAACCTGTATGTCAGGCAAAGCAGCATCCTTGGTTCAGCTATTCTGGGAGAAAGCATGAAGGGAAATGCCTGGAGCATTGGAATAGATTCCCTGATTACCATCTGTACACTATTGGGCGTAGTGGCAGCTGTTGGATTGGGAAGCAGACAGCTTTTGGATGCCTTGGTTTACTGGACAGGTATTGAAAACCCGGATTCCAGAAATGCCATTTATTTGCTGCTTTCAGTTTGCCTTTTAGCCACCCTTTCGGCTTACTTGGGAGTAAACAAGGGCATAAGGATACTGTCCAACCTGAATATAGGGATGGCTACTTCCCTGCTTATTTTTGCTTTGATTATTGGAAATGAATGGTCAGTAGGCGTATCGTTATTTAATTCCTTGGGTGCCTATATCTTGGAATTCATTCCCATGAGCCTGAATCTCGGCAGCCAAAAGGTATCCGAATCTTTCCTAACAGATTGGACTTATTTCTATTGGGCTTTTTGGCTGGCTTGGGCTCCCTTTACAGGGGTCTTTATTGCCAGAATTTCAAAAGGAAGAACTATCCGTCAATTTATCGTTGGCGTGCTTTTGGTCCCTGCTTTGGGTACTTTCCTTTGGTTTACGGTTTTTGGCAGCAATGCTTTCCTTTTGATTGAAACAGGTCAGGTAGTAGTGGGGCAGTTTGAATCCATATACAGCGGGATTTTCAATTTCTTTGGTGCATTTCCCTTTTCCAAATGGAGTAATGCCATAGCCACCCTACTGGTGTTTACTTTTCTTATCACTTCAGTGGATTCAGCCATTTTTGTACTGAGTATGTTTTCGGATGAAGGTAAAACAGAACCAAACAAGGTGTTTAGGTTGTTTTGGGGTGTCTCTATCGCACTATTCACCATAGGATTGATTCTTGTTGGGAAAGATCACTTATTGGAATCGGTATCGCAGATGCTGATTTTAGCGGCCTTGCCATTCAGCCTGATGTTTTGCGGAATGGTGATTTATTTTATTTACGGACTTTATCCATCAAAAAAATGAGTACAGCTATCAAGGAAGATTTGACCATCAAATTTCAAAAGACGCGGAAGCTGACAGAAAGTATCTGTTCCCCATTGGAAGTAGAAGATTATGTCCCGCAACCTATCGTGGATGTGTCACCTCCAAAATGGCATTTGGGACACACAACCTGGTTTTTCGAGGCTTTTGTTTTGCAGCCGTATTTCAAAGACTATCAAATCTACCATACTGATTTTGCTTACCTCTTCAACAGTTATTACAACAATGCAGGGAAAAGGGTGTTGCGTCCCAACAGAGGGCTGATGAGCCGTCCTCCGGTAAGGGAAGTGATGGCCTACAGGCAATATGTCACCGAAGCAATGTTGAAATTTCTACCCCTTATTGACGACGAAAAAGTCCTGGATATCATCGCACTTGGGATCAACCATGAGCAGCAGCATCAGGAATTGTTGGTCTATGATATCAAGTACATCTTGGGCAATCAGCCTACTTTTCCGGTTTATGGGGAGGGATTTGAAGTGAATAAAGAACCTTGGGAAAAGAAATTGATTGAAATGGAAAAGGGGCTTTATACCATTGGTTCAGATGGGGAAAGTGGCTTTTGCTACGACAATGAATGTGGGCAACATCAGGTGTATTTGGGAGATTATAATATTTCCAATGCATTGGTGACCAATAGGGAATATTTGGAGTTTATAAATGCCGGTGGCTATGAAGACTTTAACTTTTGGCTTTCCGAAGGTTGGGATTTTATCCAAAGAGAAGAAATCAAAGCACCTCTTTATTGGCATCAGGTAGATGGGGATTGGTGGAATTATACACTGAAGGGCTTCCAAAAAGTGGATTTGGATAAACCCGTGCAACATGTGAGTTTTTATGAAGCTTTGGCCTATGCGGAATGGAAGGGTATGCGACTGCCTACAGAGTTTGAATGGGAGTCTGCAGCGAACGATTTTGAATGGGGGCAGTTATGGGAATGGACTTACAGTGCCTACCAGCCTTATCCGGGTTTTACCAAAGCACCCGGGGCTTTGGGCGAATACAATGGGAAATTTATGATCAACCAAAATGTGCTGCGTGGAGCTTCTATGGCAACTCCTCAGGACCACAGTAGAATTACCTACAGAAATTTCTTCCATGCCTCAGCCAGATGGCTCTTTTCAGGAATCAGATTGGCAAAATAAATTATTATGGGAAGCGACAGTTTTATCAATGACGTAATTTGGGGATTGAGCGATCCACAGAAGCATTTGCCATCCAAGTATTTCTATGATGAAAAAGGATCAAGGATTTTCCAGGAAATCATGCGGATGGAAGAGTATTATCTCCCTGCCTGTGAGATGGAAATCCTCAACCAACAATCCCAAAAAATTGCAGCGCAGGTTTCCCATGAGGAATTTGATGTCATCGAATTGGGTGCAGGAGATGGTAGTAAGACCCTGATATTCCTGGAAGCTGCGGTCAGTATCGGGAAAAAAATCTCCTATATTCCAATGGACATATCCGAAGATATTCTGAAGGTCAACAGACAGCATATTTTGGAAAAACTTCCTGATTTGCCTGTGGAACTTTTGCCGGGAGATTATTTCAGTACCATCAGAGCAATTGAGTCCAGACCAAAACCAAGGTTGGTGCTGTTTATGGGAAGTAACATTGGGAATTTTCCAGGCGAGAAGGCCATTGAATTTATCCGTTTTGTCAATGACTATTTGAATCCCGGGGATTATTTTCTGATGGGAGTGGATCTGAAAAAAAATCCACATGTCATCAGGGCTGCCTACAATGACAAAGGGGACGTGACGAAACGCTTTAATCTGAACCTTTTGGAAAGGATCAACCGGGAATTGGGAGGGGACTTTAAGCTGGAAAACTTTGAGCATTATGGGGTCTACAATCCCTTGGATGGGGCTGCACTGAGTTTTTTGGTCAGTATGGAGGAACAGAAGGTGTGCATTGGAAGCCATACCTTTCATTTCGATAAATATGAAACCATTCACACCGAAGTGTCTCAGAAATACAGTCTCAAAGAGTTGGATCAATTGGCAGAGAAAACAGGATTCTCATGGGACAGGCATTTTATAGACCGTAGGGAATATTATAGTTTAAGCCTATTTAAGAAGTGAATTGTGACAAATATCCTTTATAATGCTTTTTATTCTGATTAAATTAACGACATTATGAAAACCACGCTGAAATTGCTGGCAGTCTGTTTGATTTGCCTGTCCCTCATCGTTGGTTTGGTATTTCTATTTCAACCATAAACTCACATCGTATTATGAAAAAGAACATGGGAAATGCGGACAGAATTATCCGTACCCTTATTGCCGTTATTGCCGCTTATTTATATTTCTCGGGAACTATACCTGGTACAATTGGGATAGTTTTATTGGTTGTAGCTGTTGTTTTTTTACTGACCAGTTTGGTAAGTTTTTGCCCATTATATACATTATTCGGGCTCAATACCTGTGCAGTCAAAAAGGGATAGAGCAGTAAAACTTTAAAAAATCAGGAGGCAAGCACATAACTGCTTGCCTTTTTTGTTATTTTTTTTGTTGATTTATACATATGGTGCTGTTGAAATAGGAATAAATATTAAATTCAGGGCCATCAATTCATATTCGTTCAATACCCATTTCAAACCCATATTTCCATGAGCAATAACCGTAGAGATTTCCTCAAACTTGCAGGCCTTGGCCTGGTAGGTGCCACTGTACCCCAAATCTCCAAAGCAGAATCTTCCGAACATTTATTCCTATTAAGTCAAAAAAGCCACAATCAGGTTTTCAATATGAGCGGTTATGCTGCACCAAAATTAAGTACGGTAAGAATAGGAATTGTGGGTTTGGGACAAAGGGGGCCTGGAGCAGTTGACCGTTTGAGCAAAATTGAAGGCGTGGAAATCAAGGCGCTTTGTGATCTGATTCCGGAACGTGTGGACAAAATGAAAGTCAAACTTCAGGGAACCAAACATCAACCTGAAGGGTATTCGGGTTCAGTGTATGCCTGGAAAAAAATGGTCGACAGAAATGACCTCGACCTGATTTACATTACCACTCCTTGGGATTGGCATACTCCTATGGCTGTTTATGCCATGGAAGCAGGAAAACATGCTGCTGTGGAGGTTCCGGCAGCCAAAACCCTAGAGGAATGCTGGCAATTGGTGGAAACTTCAGAGCGCACCAAAAAGCACTGTATGATGCTGGAGAATTGCTGTTACGATTTTTTTGAATTGATGACTTTGAACATGAAGCGGGATGGTTTCTTTGGAGAGATTATTCATACAGAAGGCGCTTATATCCATGATCTGCTGTGGTTGAATTTCAAAAAAGATACCGAAGGAGGTTATCAGGATATGTGGAGACTCAAAGAAAACTTCCGGGACGGCAACCTGTACGCTACCCATGGCTTGGGTCCAATCTGTCAGGTTATGGATATCAATAGGGGAGATCAGATGGATTATTTGACTTCTCTTTCTTCCAATGATTTTCATATGGGAAGAACAGCGCGGGAGCTGGCTGAAAAAGATAATTTCTTTGGCCCATATGCAGAGAAAAAATATGGAGGCAATATGAATACCACCATAGTAAAGACCAAAAAAGGAAGGTCTATCATGATACAGCATGACGTTACCTCACCCAGACCCTATTCAAGATTGCATACGGTAAGCGGCACGGAAGGCTATGCCCAAAAATATCCTGACCCAAAAGTAGCAAAAGGCCATGGCTGGATAAATGAACAGGAAATGAAGGCTTTAGAGGAAAAGTACACTCCTGAAATAGTGAAGAAAGTTGGGGAACTGGCCAAACAGATAGGAGGCCATGGCGGCATGGATTTTATGATGGACTGGAGGTTGATTGACTGCCTTAGAAACGGATTGCCTTTGGACCAGGATGTGTATGATGCCGCGCTCTGGTCAGCCATATCCCCATTGAGTGAATGGTCGGTTGCCAATAGATCCAATTCCATTGATGTGCCTGATTTTACCGGAGGGGCATGGAAGACGAATAAGCCCGTGGAAATCACCTTGAAAGGAGGAGGGACAACGAAGGTGATTGTATAAGGCCAATTGGAGGTGCTGTTTTTATTTTGGTGATTTGGTAAAGATAGAGGTTGAAGGGTTTTTGTAACCCGCCTGTCGGGCAGGTTTGAAGTTTGGAGTTTAAAATTTGAAATTTGGAGTTTTTTCAAGGCCTTTTTTGGAACCACAAAAAAAACAAAGTGCCACAAAAGTTCTTCCCGAGCTTTAAGGTTTTTTGGATCAGCAGATCCATGGGTAACCGGTAATTGGTAATTTGCTAATTTGTAATTGATAATTCTTGGAATCAGGCAGACTATTTGACAGGTTAGAACCTTGGATTTTGGACCCACCTTACCGCAGGGCAGGATTTGGATTTTGATTTTTTGGATTTTGGAGTTTACATATCTTCAAAAGCCGGCTTCATATTGCTCCAAAAGGCATCCAAAGCAATAATTCTGGGCTTCAAAAATGAAATGATTGCAGGCCAGCCTTCTTGGTCCATGACATTAAGGCCTGGTTCTATTTTTTCGATGTAGGAGACAGTCTTTCCAAATTCATCTTCACCATGCAACTTCCAATCCCAGTTTTCCCCCAGTTCGGCCTCTAAAAGTGCTTTAAAATCTTCAAATTGCTCATAAAATAATTGTTGCAGCTCCACATCAGCATGGGTAATTTCTATGCCTATAGCGGCAAATTCCCGTTCTGCCTTCATCCGGAAATAAATATCCTTTACCCCGGTTTTGTAGTTTTGCCAATTGGTACGGAATCCCTCCGCATTGGGCACGGGTTTCATATATTGGCCAAATGCAGTCCAGAAATCTTTTTTGATTTTCGTGGTTTCAGCCCTGCTGTACATAGGTTTTAATAACTTTTTGGGCCATCGTAGGGTATAACGATGATGTAATCAGCCGTGTTTTTTGATTTTTCCTCAAGGGTATGTACATCCTCTTGTTCAACAGTGTTGATGGTAATGATTAAGGTTTCAGGATAATCTTTCCTCACATACCATACGATGCCCTCATAATTGTTTGAGTGATAGGATCCGTTGATATGCAGCACAGTGTTGCCTTTGAGGTGTCCAAAAAGTGAATAGGCCATTGTTGCATCTTTTACAGCCTGGGCCTCTACCATAAAATCCACATTCATTCCCGAACCGTGCATCATGTCCTTCATGCCTACATATCCCGGTAAGTTTTTGTCCACCTCAATGGGTAATGGAGGGAAGTATTTTCTAGCTTCAGGACTTAGGGTTTCTAATGCTGCCAAACCTTCTCTACTTACTAATGAAGCATATTTTCTTGGAATATTAGTGGCAAAGAAAGGGATGTTGTTATTTTTTGCGTAAATCATCAAGGGCTTGTAGTCAGTCAGATAATTGTTCCAAAGTTTGGATTCTGATTCAAAGGTTTTATCGGTCATTTTTCCCGAAAACCATTCTACAATGTTCAGCTGGTCATCTCTTTCAAAAAACTCTCCTGCCAGAATGACACTTCTGTTTTGCCTGTGCAAGTCTTTTAATAACCTTAATTGAAGCCAATGGGCAATACTGTTGTTGTGGAGTTCACCAAAAAAAATCACCTCATGTTGTCCGGCAATATTTGCCAGGGATTCGAAACTGACCTCATTGCCCTCTGAATTAAAAATTTTAAAAGCCTGTGTCTGAGATTGGGCAAAGCTTACAATAAAGTAGCATAATAGGGGAAAAAGGAAATATTTAATCATAATCTTCAGGGTAATTTACCGTAACTACAGAGTAGTTAACCACGCCGCCAATCGCAGGATTATGTTTTTTAATGGTAATGCTTACTGCCCTTAAATGAGGATATGCTACCAGTATATCCTTAATCATCAGATGCGCGAGATGTTCCAATAATTTGACCGGTTCCTGCATATGCGATTGGGCGATTTTATAGAGCCCAACGTAATCCACCGTATGGTGAAGGTTGTCTTCAAGCATGGCTTTTCTGAAATCCGTATCCACATGAATATCCACGGTAAATCTGTTACCCAACTTATTTTCTTCAGAAAATACCCCATGGTATGCGTGAAACTCGATGCCTTCAAGTGAAACCTTTCCCATTAGCCAATTTGATCAAAAAAGGAACCCTCTTTGTTGGTTTTTTCAGAATTGTTGGCCTGTTCAGTTGTTTGAGAAAGTGCCTCTATTTCCTTTACTTTCTCTTCAGCTTTGGTTTCTTCCGCCACTACTTTAATTTCTTCCTCTACAGCTTTGGTTTCTTCTGCCACTACCTTGGTTTCCTCCTCTACAGCTTTGGTTTCTTCTGCCAATTCTTTAATTTCTTCTGCCTTTGGGGCAGGAGTATCAGTTTCGGCTTCAGGGGTTTCTGCCTTTGATTCGACAACTTCTGCTTTTATAGTGGGTGATTCGTCTTTCTTCTCGGGTTCCTGCTCGGGTTTTTCAATTGCATCCTTCTTCAATTCTGACTCTTCAACCGGTGGCTTTTCAGCTTTTTTATCAACCTTTACAGGTTCTTCTGTCTTTTTGACCACTTCTTTCGTTTTGTCAATTTCCTTTACATCCCTGATTTCAGTGACTTTTTCAAACACAAAACTTTTCCCTTTTGCTGTTTCTTCAACAAATTCTTTGTAGGGTTGAAGGTTAACTTTTTCTACACCTTTCATAGCCGATGAAACGCTCTCATCAAGGTCTTCAGAAATCCTTTTCAGATTCTTAATAACCAATTCCCTTTGAATGATCAGTGTTTCATATTCCTTAACGGCCCCTTTCACTTTATGCTGTAATTCATCAAGGATGTTTTTGGCCTGTGATTCAGCGGTTTCTCTAAGGTTGTCGGATTGTGCTTTGGCTGTACGCACCATTTCATCCGAATTTTTATGTGCTTCAGATAAGATTTCCTCTGCGGATCGATTGGCTTCCTCTATTATGGATGCACCTGTGTCTTCGGCTGTTTTTAAAGTTCTGAATAATGATTCCTCTACTTCTTTCAGTTTCTTGGCCTCTTTTTCACTATTCTCCAGTTTTTTCTCCAATTCGGATTTTTCCTGAAGGATCTTTTCCCATTCTTCTGCCAGTTTTTTAAGGAAAGCATCTACTTCATCTTTATCATATCCTCTGAAATTTTTCTCAAAAGATTTTTCTCTAAGTTGTGCTGCTGTGATGTTCATGGTCTATTAAATTTCAACATGCCAAATTGATACATTTCTATCGTCGCTTACCGATATGATTTGTTGGTTGTAACTGCTCCAAAGTACTTTGTTAATGGATGTGGCATGACCAGCGTGCCTTGCTTTATCTATTACTTTAAGAAGCTTTAAACTATTACTGTCCCAAACTTTTAGGGATTTGTCCATACTGCAAGTAACAAAATAATTTCCATCTTCCCTGAATGAAAGGTAATTGATAGCAAACATATGGGCAACAATTGATTCCTGTAATGAATAATTTTTTGTTTCCCAAATATTCAAATGTGCGTCTCTGCCCCCACTGATCAAAATGGCTTTGGAGGGTGAATACCCTAGGGCGAATACAGAATTGTTGTGAGCTTCCAGGTTGTGTATGGGCGTATGATCAGACAAATTAAATATTTTAATAGAATGATCGCTTAACCCTGCGGCAAGCTGCCTTTTTGAAGGATCGATGGCAAAAACCCGGACACTCTTTTTGCCTATCTTTATATGCTTTTTAATTGCTTTTAATTCAATATCAACTATCGTAATGATTCCGTCACCTGTACCTACATAAAGTTCATTTCCCACCACTTTAAGGTCAAAAATGGACTGATCTGTAATTTTAAGTGACCATATTTCTTCTGATTTTTCCAGATCGATCACATGAATTCCTTCGAAATTATGCCCAATGAAAAGTAGGTTTCTTTCCTTATCCACCTCCAAAGCATAAACAGAGTGGGATACCTTGGCAATTAATTTCCCGTCTTTGGGTTTGTCTAAGTCCCATTCTATAACCATTCCATCCCCTGATGCGGTGTAAAAAAATCTTGGGTCCGGGCCTTCCACAATACCATAGATACAATCATTATGGCCTGTCAGTGTATGTAGTTTATTAACTTGGATTTTTAACATAAATTGCATTGATTAGCAAACTATCCCAACCGGGCTATGCGAACAAAAATAGAAAAAATTAGTCCTTTATCTGCTTTGGCAGTAAATAATATTGAAGAAGTTTCACAAAACGGTATTGAATTTTTGAGTTTTAGGGAAAAATTGTCCTTTGCGAACATTTCGAAAAGTGAAAAGAGAATAGAGTGGAAAGGAGCAAGGGTAGCCATCAAGTCTGCATTGGATTGTATTTCACTTCCGTATCCCGGTTTTTTTAAGGATGAGCATGGAAAATCCCATCCTATGGACGGCTATGGATTTGTTTCCCTGACCCATACGAAAGGTATTGCAGCGGCAATATTTCATAAAGACATGCCTGTAGGTATTGATTTGGATTTTGTAAGGGAAAAGGTGGTGCGTCTAGGGCCCAAATTCCTCGATCCAAGTGAGATTGAATTTTTAAATAATGATCCTGTTTTATTTACCGTTGCCTGGTCGGCAAAAGAGTCTATTTTCAAATGTCAAGGGAAAAGAGGAATAAGTTTGAAGAGAAACATTCTCCTGGAACCATTCAATATTGAGGATAAAGTTATCAAAGGGAAAGTCCATCAATCGGAGTTCTCGGATCATTTTTATAATGTAAGGGTAGAAATGGAGAAAGATATAGTGTTGACTTACACTGTTTGGTAAAATCTTTGTGGTTATATTTGTTAAACAATTTTCATAAGCTGTATTATGAAGAAATTAATTGCAGTTTTTATTTTGTTCCTACTGTCACTTTCGGTCTCCTTTGGCCAAAGAGTGGAGGATTTTAAGTTAATGGATGCCCTATCAGGAAAAGAGTTTTCACTCAGTGACCATAACCAATCAAAAGGAATTGTGCTTATTTTCACAAGTCTGAACTGTCCATTTTCTAAATTATATGAGGAAAGAATTGTTCAATTACATCAAAGTTTTTCTGGGCAAGGTTTCGTTTTTGCCATGATCAACCCCCATGTGGCTGTTGAAGAAGAGGAACAGGCTTCCAATATGAAAACAAGGGCCTCAGAAAAAAAAATAACCTTTCCTTTTTTAATGGATGATAAGCAGGTAGTGGCCAAGCAACTTGGGATCACCAAACTTCCGGAAGTAGTATTGATTACGCCAAGCCCGACAGGTTACTCAATCGCCTACCGAGGTGCAATTGATAACAACCCTCAGTTAGCCGCCAATGCGAATATCAAATATTTAGAAAATGCTTTGAACGCCATTCAGAACAGAAGAAACCCAAGCCCTTCTTCGAGCAGACCTGTGGGATGCAATTTACGTTCACTCGATTTCTGATTTATTCTTCAGCGATTGCGAGAAGCTCTTTTACCTCTTCCACCTTCTCGACTTCGCCCAGCTTTTCAAAAGCCACAATGAGATTCCTTAAAGAACGGACGATAATATCTTTATTCGAGCAGGGTTCAAAAAATTCTTCCCTGGGTTCAATTTTCAGATGCCCCAGATAATTGATGACATCCTGTTTACTAAAAACCAGCCCTTTATTGAAAGCATTGATATAGAAGGTAATATCATTCGTTTTATAAATAAGTACAAAAAGATTGGGGAGATTTACCCCATAAACAGGTAAACCTAATTTTTTGGCCACAAGAAGATAAATGGCACAAAGACTGATCGGATTGCCTTTTTTTGTTTCGAGTACATTACTCAACATACTGTTTCCCGGGGAATGAAAATTTTTGGTATTGGCAGAGAAACGAAGGATATTGAACAATACCCCATTGATTATCTTTACCTGTTCGTATGGGAGTAAATCATTTTTGAAAGCAGTCCAGACATCAAAATAAATCTGGTGCATATCGGCGTTCAATTTGTCAAATTCAAGATCAGGATATTGATAGGTATTGATAATCCATAATCCTGTCAGTAAGTCCTGGTCGGGTGACTTTTTCCATGACTTCAACCTCTCCTTCAATTGACTGAACTGTAGGCTATGAACCAGTTCTTCAATCTCTTTTTGGATTTCCGGATTGAAACTGTTCTCCCATTTTTTTTCCAAAAAAGGAATGACATCGCTACCCAATGAAATGATTCTGTCACGCACATGGTTTTTCACTTCCATGTCTGTGTCATCCAATAGAGAAATTAGCGCATGTAACTCTTTTTCTGTCAGTTTTTCCATCTTTGTTACAGAAACTTTAATTTACTCAAAAAAGGTTTCATTTGGAAGTATCCTAATCCCGGATTTAGAAATCTGCTTTCCGAAATACGCTTAGGTTTGAATCACCCCAACATTAAACCTTTCCGTGATGGGAGCATGATTAGCTGCCCCAATCCCTGTACTGATTACTTTTCTGGTATCCAAAGGATCGATTACCCCATCTACCCAAAGTCTAGCTGCCGCATAAAAGGGACTTAATTCCTCATTGTATTTGTCTGTGATTTCCTGAAGCAATTGGTTTTCTGCCTCCGGTGTGATTTCCTTTCCGGATTTTTTAAGAGAAGCGACTTTGATCTGAAGTAAGGTTTTGGCGGCTGAAGCGCCACTCATCACCGCCATTTGGGCAGTTGGCCAACTGTATATCAACCGAGGATCGTAGGCTTTCCCACACATGGCGTAATTTCCCGCTCCATATGAATTTCCCAGGATAAAAGTGAATTTGGGTACCACTGAATTGGCCATGGCATTGACCATTTTGGCACCGTCTTTTATAATGCCACCATGTTCTGCTTTACTTCCAACCATAAAACCGGAAACATCCTGTAAAAAAACCAGAGGTATCTTTCTCTGGTTACAATTCATGATGAATCTTGCTGCCTTATCCGCTGAATCAGAATAAATCACACCGCCCATTTGCATTTCTCCCTTTTTGGTCTTCACTATCTTTCTTTGATTGGCCACAATACCTACGGCCCATCCATCGATCCGTGCAGTGGCGCAAATCAGGGTCTTCCCATAATCTTTTTTATATTCATCTATCAACGAGTCATCCACTAATCTGTAAATTACCTCATACATATCATAAGGTTTTACCCTGTCTACAGGAAAGGTTCCATATAACTCTTCCTCCCTCTTCAAAGGTTTTTTGGGTTCTGACCTGTCAAATCCCGCAAGGTCAGGGGCTCCTATTTTGTCAAATATATTTTTGATGGCATCCAGGCATGCTTTGTCATTCGGGTATTTGTTGTCCGTTACACCTGAGATTTCACAATGGGTGGTAGCTCCGCCAAGGGTTTCATTATCAACAGATTCGCCTATTGCTGCCTTTACAAGGTAGGATCCCGCCAAAAAAATTGATCCTGTTTTGTCCACTATCATAGCTTCGTCGGACATGATAGGCAAATAGGCTCCTCCTGCCACACAACTTCCCATGATGGCCGCCACCTGTATGATGCCCATAGAGGACATTTTTGCATTGTTCCTAAACTGACGCCCGAAATGCTCTTTATCTGGGAAAATCTTGTTTTGCATAGGAAGAAAAACACCCGCACTGTCCACTAAATAGATGACCGGTAGACGGTTTTCCATGGACACCTCTTGGGCCCTTAGGTTTTTTTTGGCTGTCATGGGAAACCATGCCCCGGCTTTGACGGTGGCATCATTGGCAACAATGACACACATTTTCCCGGAAACATAACCTATTCCTGTGATCACCCCCGCAGAAGGACAACCCCCTTCTTCCAAATACATACCATCTGCAGCAAATGCTCCGATTTCAAGAAATTCAGAATTCTCATCTGTTAAATAGGCAATTCTTTCCCTTGCTGTCAGCTTTCCTTTTTCGTGTTCCTTGGCAATACGGGACTTACCCCCTCCCAGCTTAACGGTTTCCAGTTTTTTATGCAGGTGAAAAATCAGTTGTTTGTTCTGATCTTCATTTTTGTTGAACTCTATATCCATAAAGTTATTTGGGTTTAGTTTTCGCTCCTGCTAAAATAAGGTATTCTCCCAAACGAAAAAATATTGAATCCCTGACCAGAAGTCAGTCCCTTGGTAATTTGGACTTTGGACTTTGTATTTTTTTAAATCTCTTCAATTTCCTCTTTGTAGGCTTTGATAGACCGATAGATGGCAGAAGCCAAATAGGCTTGCCCATCCTTGCTGTTCAAAAATTTTTCTTCATTGACATTGGAGATAAACCCAAGTTCAACAAGGACAGAAGGCATACTTGTTGTCCATAGTACATAGAAAGGTGCTTGTTTGACCCCTCTACTGGAGCGGTTAACCCGGGTACTAAAATCAGTTTCAATTTTAGATGCGAGGGAAATGCTGTTGGATAGAAAAGCTTTTTGCATCAGATTGAACATCATGTAAGATTCGGGAGAGGAGGGGTCAAAGCCTTCATAGTTTTCTTCATAATTATCCTCAAGGAGAATTACAGCATTCTCTCTTTTTACAATATCAAAGTTGGCCTCAAAGTTTTTGGTACCCATGACAAATGTTTCTGTACCATAAATACCTCTATTTCCTGCTGCATTACAATGTATGGAAATGAATAAATCGGCTCTGTTCCTGTTGGCGATATTGGATCTTTCTTTCAATTCTAAAAAAACATCCGATTTTCGCGTGTAGATTACCTCAACCCCAGGAAGATTTTGTTCCACATACTTTCCTACCTGCAATGCAACAGAAAGCGCAATATCTTTTTCCTTGGAATAGGATCCCAGTGCCCCCGGATCTTTGCCCCCATGTCCGGCATCTATGACTACACGTTTCAATCTGAATTCCGGAGCTTTAGGAGCGTTTGCTGAAAAACCAGTCAAAACTAAAAATGATGTCAGCAGTGAAATTATAAGAATATTTTTAACTTTAAATCGTTTCATGCGTGTGAATACTATTAACTTTGCCCGTGTAAATTTTATAAATTTTTAAACAAATAGAAATTATTAAGTGCGTAATACTTGTATCTGTTTGCTTTTACTTATTATCAATCTTTTGGCCATGCCGGAAGTTTGCTTTTCTCAACAGAGAACGGAAAGCATACCTGAGAGAAGAGTTGCAGCACCTGATACCATTCTCAACCCCGCCACACTTACTTTTCCCCAACTGGATTCCATCCAACTCATAAAGCAGGATACTGTTCCAAAATCAGATACTACAAATGTAGTACCTAAATCCGAAATTCAGACCACAATTAATTATTATGCCGAAGATAGCATCATAACGGACTTTACCCAAAACAGAGTTTACTTATATAATGATGCCTGGTTTGAATACGGTAATATCCGATTAGACGCCGACCTAATTATCATTGATTGGGAAAAAAGTGAATTATTTGCTTCCGGAATCACAGATAGCTTAGGGAATGTCACAGGGAATCCAATTTTTAAGGAAGGATCCACTTCTTATGAAATCCGCAAAGAAATGCGGTATAACTTTAAAAGTCAAAAAGCAATTATCAAAGATGTTGTTACCGAGCAGCAGGACGGGCTGTTGAGGGGACAGACTATCAAAAAGGACAGGGATGGCAGTATTTATCTGGATCATGGGTTTTATACAACCTGTAATCTAGCTGAACCCCACTGGCATATAAATGCAGCAAAAATAAAATCCATCCGCGGAAACCAGGTGGTAACCGGCCCATTTAATTTATATTTCAATGATATTCCCACGCCTTTGGGCTTACCTTTTGGCATCATTCCTGACACACCTGAAGAAAAAGCCTCTGGTGTGGTATTCCCTTCTTACGGTCAAGAAAGGGTCAGAGGATTTTTCCTTAGGAATTTTGGATATTATTTTGCCTTTAATGATTATATCCATACCAGATTGACAGGGGATGTTTATTCACAGGGTGGCTATGGTGCCAAAGCAGCTTCCATTTATAAAAAGCGTTACAGGTATGGGGGGGCTTTAAATATTGATTATCAAAGATTTAAAAGTCCTGAAACGGAGTTGAATCCTGTAGATTACAATACCATTTGGATCAATTGGACCCATACACCTGAAACCAGGGGCAATTCCAGGTTTTCCGGCTCCGTGAATGCAGGCAGTACCAATTATAACAATGTAGTGATCAACCCTACCAGTTTTGTCAATAACGTGAGATCGGAGTTTGCTTCCAATATTTCCTATAGCAAAACTTTTCCCGGAAGCCCATTCAGTATGTCGGCCAATCTGAGACATTCCCAAAATGTCCAGACAGATGAAGTGAATTTGATCTTACCTGATATCGCCATCAACATGAACCGTCGAAACCCCTTTCAGAATGTAAAATTTGAACCGCTAAAAACCTTGAACGTTGCCTGGAACTTCAATCTTCAAAACTCGATAAATAACAGGGTCACCACACCATTTGGAGTTACTAACCAGGTATTGCAACAGACACAGGGGGAGACTACAATCCCTCAGCCTAACGTGATCCCTTTCAATTTAACCAATCTCCCCCTATTACTATCACAGGCAGACAATGGGGTGAGGAATACTGTACCACTGACTTCTAATTTTAGCTTGTTTAAATATTTCACAGGAACTGCTTCCATGAACCTGACTGAACTGTGGTACCTTGAAAAAATCAATTACTTCTATAATCCTGTCGAACAACGTGTGGATGCGATTCTTGAAAGTGGGTTTAACAGGGTTAGTTTCTATACTACTTCTTTTGCACTCAATACCAATGTGTATGGATTTTATAATTTTAAGGGAAGTAAAAAAATTGAAGCGATCAGACATCATATGCAGCCTTCCTTCGCCTTTAACTTTACTCCCGATTTTTCCAGTTCAAATTTTGGTTTTTACCAGGAGGTTCAGGTGGATAATTCAGGTAGAACCCAATTATTTTCCAGACATCAGGGATTCCTCTTCGGTGGTGCACCACTGGGTGAATCCAGGTCTTTAAGTATAAATCTGAGGAATGTGGTAGAAGCAAAAATCAAAACTGATAAGGAGGGGGATGATAAGAGTACCAAGAAGATACCTTTGCTTCAATCCTTAAACCTATCAACCAACTATAATTTCGCTGCAGATTCCTTTAACCTTTCCCCCTTGAATTTCAATACCCGGACCTCTTTTTTTGAGGACAAACTTTCCTTAAACCTTTCAGGTAATATTGATCCTTATGCCAGTTTGACCACTACTAATCCCGAAACCGGACAAAGTACTACCAGAAGAGTTAATAATTTTGCCTGGAATGCCGGCCAGGGAATTGGTACCCTGAGGTCGGCCCAAATGAACATCAATGGAAACATCAACCCCAGTAAAACAGGCAGGTCTCCGGGTGAGGTAAGAGAGGACATGACCAATGACTTTCTTCAGCAGGGAGGGGTTTTGAATGAATTTGTAGAAAATGAGATCACCAGGGTTGTCAATGACCCCTCCCAATATATCGATTGGAATATTCCCTGGAATCTGGGATTTGGATACAATATTGCCTATAGCAAATCCCAGTCAGGTCAGACCAATATCACTTCTGCCATCAATATCAACGGTGACCTCAGCATTTCTGATAAATGGAAAATAAACTTCAGCGGAGGCTTTGATTTCAGGACTGCCCAAATTACCCAGACCATGATCGGTATTGCCAGGGATTTACATTGCTGGCAAATGAACGTCAACTGGATTCCTTTTGGACGTTTTACTTCCTATAACCTCGACATACGGGTCAAATCTTCCATTTTGCAGGATCTGAAGCTATCAAGGAGGAGGTCATTCTTTGACCTGTAATTTTTTTATACTTTGATGTATATTTTCTTCTTGTCCATCCATAGTCCAATAAGCCAGATCAAAAGCATATAGGCAATTGAAAATAGGAGGGATGCATCCTTTGGACCTAGCCAGCTGGTAAAAGCGTTTTCATAGATTATACCTTTTAATGACTGGTTTCCAATCCGTATGGAGTAGAAAATTGTGATCACAACACCGGAAAGCACATAAAGAATCAATGGGTTTCTCCCAAAAACTTCAAAAGGATAGGTCCAGCTTTTTTTATTCCAGACTTCAATTACCAAAATCAAGAAGCCCAAAACAATTAGATCAAGACCAACTGTTAACAGAACATAGGGACTTGTCCAAATTTTCTTGTTGATAGGAAAGGCCATATCCCAGATCAAACAGGCAATAATCAGTCCTATAGCCCAAAGAAGGAGATTTTTTACTGTTTTGGAATTGTTGCCCATCTGTTGGATAAATTTTCCGGCGAAGAAGCCTGCAATTACATTCACGACAGAAGGAAAGGTACTCAGGATACCTTCCGGTTCAAATGCAAGACCTTCTCCCATGTACATGTTTTTGGCACCGATCAGCCATAAATCCAATTTCAATGCGGCATTCCCTTCCAAAGAATAGGAATCGCTGGAGTCACCGAAATAATACATGATACCCCAATAGCCCAGCAAAGAGGCGATACTGTATATTATTGCCCCTTTTTTTCCTGAATAATACAAAATTAAAGAAGCCAACATATAACATAAAGCAATTCTTTGCAACACCCCTAAAAGCCTAACGTCTGCCCAATTGATCATGGTATAACCATTTTCTGAACTGTAATCATAAAAAGGGAAAGCATTGAGCCCCCAGCCAATCAGGAAAATCAATGCGGTTCGTTTGAGTACCTTTTTAAGAAAAACGCCTTGGCTCATTTTCTCCATTTTCTTCATACTGAAGCTCATTGCATTACCAACAACAAACAAAAAAGTAGGAAAAACCAGGTCTGTGATGGTGAATCCGTGCCAGTCAGCATGCATAAAGGGAGCATACATACTCGACCAACTTCCGGGCGTATTGACTACAATCATCAATCCGATGGTAAGGCCTCTTAATACGTCAAGGGCTAAATATCTTTCCTGAATTGGAACTCCAAGTGTGGGCTGGGATGACATAAGTTTTTAGGGTTAGATTAAATATTAGCTTAAATAAAGAAACTTTTTTGAAAATTTATATAATCAATATTTTAAAAGGTAAGATTTTATCTAAATGGGGGTAATAATATTTTGTAACTTTATTGATGTCAATATTTTGTGAATATAAATCAAACCATTTGTAAATTTTGTTTCTTGGATTCATTTCCCTCCTGGTCATGAGAGCAATCCCATAAGGAGAAAAGTTGATATTCTTTTTTTAGTTAATAAATTACTGTGTATTTAGAATTTGTTTTAGTAGTTTATTGGATGAAACTATATTTTGGAACTTAATCTGAGAAAATAAATGCTGAAACATGGTTTATATTTTATCCTTATCCTTTTGATTTCCGGATGTTCCAATTCAAAAAATAACCCCGATGTGGATGATATTTATTTGGACTGGGAATTACTTTCCAATGTAGCCGTTCCCAAGCAACAGCATGAAGCAAAATTTACATTGACCAACAAAGGGGAGCATGAGTTGGGGTCTGATTGGGAAATTTATTTCAATACCATATTTTTATCTTTATCACCCCAATTGCATACAGAAGACGTCATCATTGAGCATCTTTCCGGTGATTTTTTCAGGATTAAACCTAATGCAGGCTTCCCGAAATTAGCTCCGGGAGAAAGTTTTTCTTTTTCTTATTCCTCAGATAATTTTTTGGTAAAAAACAGCCATTCCCCCCATGGAGTTTATATGGTATTAGCAGGGGATAATGAGGGAAAAGTGATTCAAAATTATCAGACCAAGCCTTTTAAATTACACGAATTAGCGGCATTTGCACAAGATAGCGGTTTACCTATTCCAACTTTGAATTATTTGTTTGAGGAGAACAAAAACCTCAAATTATTATCCCAAAAAGAATTCAGTCCCATTATTCCTACACCTAGATCATATGTATTGAGAGAAGGGCAAATTGGGTTGGCAGGGGATGTTACCATTTCTGCCTCAATTTTTGAAAAATCGGCCGTATTTTTAAAAGAACAATTGCAAAAGTACTATGGCGGAAATGTAACAATCAGCAACTCGAAAGAAGCTGAAATCTTTTTCGAAAAAGGGACTGTTGCACTTGGTGAAGAAGCCTATGAACTGGAAATAGGAGATAAGATTACCATCAGGGCAAGCGATGAAAGAGGTGCGTTTTATGCAGTTCAGTCACTTTTAGCTATGGTGCCAATAGAATTTTTCTCAGGTAAAGTGTCAGCGTTCTCACTGCCCAAAATTTTCATTCAGGATGAGCCAAGGTTTGGTTATAGGGGTTTGTTTTTGGATGTTGCCAGGAACTTCCAGTCCAAGCAGGCCATATTGAAGCTTTTGGATCTTATGGCCTTCTATAAGCTCAATGTTTTTCATTTTAATCTTGCCAACGATGAAGGATGGCGAATTGAAATTCCCGGATTACCTGAATTAACCGAAATAGGAAGTAAAAGAGGTCATTCCAAGGATGAGAAGGATTTCCTGTGGCCATATTATGGCTCTGGTCCTGATAAAGAAAACTCTCCCAATGGCACAGGGTTTTACAGTACAGAAGACTTCAGGGAAATTCTGCAGTATGCCCATGAAAGACATATAGAAGTAATTCCGGAAATCGGTGTTCCGGCTCACTCCAGGGCGGCCATTATCTCGATGCGGAAAAGGTATTACAATAAAATGGCTTCCGGAGATGAAGCAGGGGCAAAGGAATATTTATTGGAGGATTTTGATGACAGGTCAGAATACCTTTCAGCACAGAATTTCAGGGGAAATGCTATTTGTATCTGTCAGGAATCTGCATTTACTTTTTATGAGAAAGTGATAGACGAACTTCTTCAGATGTACTCAGATGCGGATGTTTCCATTAAAACCTTCCATACAGGAGGAGATGAAGTGCCGAGGGGATCATGGACAAAATCACCTATATGCGAAAAGTTTATTGCTGAGAAGCCTGAGTTACATTCCATACATGATCTTCCCAATTATTTTTATACCAGAATCAACAAAATGTTTAAGGATAAAGGCCTGCAGACTGCCGGTTGGGAAGAAATAGGTCAAGTAGAAGTTTTGGAAAACGGAAAAGAAACAGCCAGACCCAACCCAATTTTCGCAGAGGAAGGTTTTAGGGTATATGCCTGGAACTCGGTTGCTGGATGGGGTGGAGAAGATATGGCCTACCAACTGGCCAATGCCGGCTATGAAGTAGTGGTGTGTAACTCCTCAAACATTTACTTTGATTTGGCATATAATATGGATCCGGATGAACCGGGACATCAGTGGTCCGGTTATGTGGATTTGAAAACTGCATGGAGAACAGTCCCTTTGAATCATTTTATTTCCAACGAAAGAGACATGTATGGGAGAGTCATTAATACAGAGGCCTTGGCGGCAGGAAAGGTGGAATTAACCGAAAAAGGGAAAAGAAATATAAAAGGGATTCAGGGACAATTATGGACAGAGACTGTGAAAGGACAGGAGATGATGGAATATTACCTCTTGCCTAAAATGTTGGGATTGGTGGAAAGGGCCTGGGCCCAAGATCCAAAATGGACGTCTATCAAAAACCAGGAAGCTAGGAAAATGGAAATGGAGCTGGACTGGAATGTTTTTGCCAATGCCATAGGCCAAAGGGAATTACCGAGACTTGATTATCTTTTTGGAGGGTTCAATACCAGGATTCCCAAACCTGGTGCCAAAGTGGAGAATGGATTACTTCATACCAATATTGAATTACCCGGATTATTGATCAGGTATACTAAAAATGGAACCGAGCCGGATGAAAACTCCCCTCTGTTAACTGCTGAGCTTCCCATTGAGGGCAAAATGAAACTCAAAGCATTTACAATTTCCGGAAGGAGCGGAAAATCTATTACAGTTCATAATAAATAGTAGGCTTAAATTTTAAACAAGCTCCCGTTCAGACTATTACTAAATGAGTAAAATAGGATTGGATAAATTCATGATTTATTTTAAGTAAGGTGTTGAAGGGTTCAATTAGTGAATTCTGAACTTCTTTTTAAAAAAATGGAGATTATAAGTTAAATTAGCGGCATTAACGAAATCAAATATGAATTCAAGGATATCACTTTTATTGATTCTCATTGTCAATATCCTTCAATTTTCCTGTAAAAAGTCAGAAGATAGTACCTTTCCCAAAAGGGAAAATATTTCGGAATCTGTGTATGCTTCAGGTATTATCAAAGCAAGGTTCCAATACCAAGCCTATGCCAATGCAATTGGCACTGTGCAGCAAATATTTCTGGTGGAAGGGGATAGCGTTGAAATAGGGACACCCATACTTGCCATTTATAATGAAACCACCCGGTTGAATAGAGAAAGTGCAGAACTTTCCCGTGCATATGCAGATAGGCAGCTCAATCAGACCAAGTTGAAAGATTTAGAATTAAGCATTGCTTATGCCAAAACCAAGTGGGAAAATGATTCACTGCTTTGGGAAAGGCAAAAGAGATTAAGAGATCAGGGAATTGGCACAACGGTTGATTTTGAACAGAGGTTGCTTGCTTTTGAAAACTCCAAGACCACCTATCAAACTGCCAAATTGAGGTACGAAGACCTGAAAAGGGAAATTGATTTTAATGAACGGAATGCTGGTAAAAACCTGGCCATTTCAAGAGCTTTGGAAAGTGATCTGATTTTGAAAAGTGAAATTAAGGGACGTGTTTATGCTATTTTAAAGGAAAGAGGTGAAATGGTAAATGCCCAAACCCCCTTAGCTGTCCTTGGAAGTGCTGATGATTTTATTCTTGAAATGCAAGTGGATGAATATGATATCGTAAGAGTAAGGAGAGGTCAAAAGATATTGGTGAGTATGGACAGTTACAAGGGAGAGATTTTTGAGGCTGTTGTAAGTAAAATCAATCCCTTAATGGATGAAAGGAGCAAAAGTTTTACGGTAGAAGGAGTTTTTGTAAAAGAACCCCCATTACTTTATCCCAATCTGACCTTGGAAGCAAATATTGTAATCCAATCCAAAGAAAATGCCTTGACACTGCCCCGTGCCTATATTTTCAACGGGGACAAGGTCATTAAAAAAAATGGAGATACCTTGACACTGAAAATCGGGGTGAAAGATTTTCAAAAGGTGGAAATTTTGGAGGGGATAGATGAAAAAAGTGAGGTAATCAAGATGGGAAAATGAAATTCAAGCTCATTATTGAAATCGCCTTTGCATTGATGACGGCCAGACTGAAGCAAACGATAGTTGCGGCAACGGGAGTGGTGTTCAGCATTACCATGTTTGTAGCTTTATTGGGTTTCATGAATGGCTTAAATCAATTATTGGATGGGCTTATTTTGAACCGAACGCCCCATATACGTTTTTATAATGAAGTAAAGCCAAATCCAAACCAGCCCATTGACCTATCCGGAGATTTCAAAGATTTTTACAATATCATCAGGTCTGTGAAACCCGCTGCAAGCAGGACCAGCATTTATAATAATGAAGGTATCATTAAGACATTGGAAAATGACCCCAGAGTGTTGGGAATTGCTCCAAAAATCTCCGTACAGGTTTTTTATAATATAGGGAATTCGGATATATCAGGTGTTATTGACGGCATCAACGTGGAGGAAGAAAACCGGCTTTTCGCATTTAGCGATTATGTAATTGAGGGAGATTTCATTGATCTAAAAAATACAGCCAATAGTGTTATTCTGGGAAAAGGGGCAGCTGACAGAATGATGGCTTCCATTGGAGATGTGATTCAGGCTACCACCTCCCAGGGAACCAGGGTGCAACTTAAAGTAGTCGGTTATTACCAGTCAGGGCTTGGAGATCTTGACAATGTGCAAAGCTACGCATCTATCAATACTGCCCAAAAAATGTTAGGAGAGTCGGCTTCTTATGTGACGGATATTCAGGTAAAACTCAAGGATTTTAGCCAGGCTCCTGCCATGGCAAAAGAGTATAAGGAGATTTTCGGAATTGATGCGGATGATATCCAAACGGTAAATGCCCAGTTTGAGACAGGTACCCAAATTAGATCTTTGATTAGCTATGCTGTGGGGATTACCTTATTGATTGTCTCCGGATTCGGTATTTACAATATCTTGAATATGATGATTTATGAAAAAATGGATACCATTGCCATTTTGAAGGCCATTGGTTTTTCGGGACGTGACGTCAATAATATTTTCATTACCATAGCCATTACCATAGGGGTTGTAGGAGGGATTATTGGATTGGTTTTAGGATTTTTAGCTGGGCTTGGGATAGAAAAAATTCCTTTTGAAACAGAGGCATTGCCAACGGTCAAGACCTTTCCAGTCGATTTCAATCCCAAATACTATGTCATAGGAGGAACTTTTAGTTTGATTACTACTTATTTTGCGGGCTTTTTCCCGGCGAGAAAAGCAAGTGGTGTGGATCCGGTAGATATTATAAGAGGGAAGTGAGTGGGGGAGAGGCGAGAGGTTAGAAGCGAGAGACGAGAAGCAAGATAAAAGAGGCAAGAAGGGAGAGACGAAAAAATATAGATACGAGAACCAAGAAACAAGATGGTAAGATATTACTAGGGCTTGATTATTATGTCCCTAGTACCAAGTCAAATGAAACTAACGCAAACCTTATATTACATCATTTTGCAGAGTCAAAACAAAATCAACTATAAAACAACATTTCCACTCTTATGAAAGGGAAGCCAGTTCTTGAAACAAAAGGAGTCAATAAATTTTTTTACAGCCCTGTAAAAACCCAGGTGCTCAATGACGTGACTTTTCAGGTAACAAGAGGGGAATTTGTCTCAGTGATGGGAAAATCCGGTTGTGGAAAGTCAACCTTACTCTATATTCTTTCCACCATGGATACAGACTATGAGGGAAAGTTATGGATTGATGAGGAATTAGTGACCGGGAAAAGTCAGAATTTCCTTTCTCAAATCAGAAATAAAAAGATTGGCTTTGTGTTTCAGTTTCACTATCTATTGAATGAATTTTCTGTACTGGAGAACGTCATGATTCCGGGTTTAAAACTTAATCAGAGATCAAGGGAAGAGCTGGAATACATTGCCATGGAAAAATTAAAGATTTTTGATATGCAGGACCATGCCATGAAAAAGGCCAATCAGCTTTCAGGTGGTCAGAAGCAAAGGGTTTCCATTGCCCGGTCCTTGATGAATGATCCACTGATCATTATGGGAGATGAACCGACCGGTAATTTGGATAAAAAGAATTCAGACATCGTATTCAATATTTTCAAGGAATTGGCACAGGAATTCCATCAGACCATGCTGATAGTTACCCATGATCCGGAGTTTGCTTCAGGAACTGACCGAATCATCAATATGGAAGATGGTAGGATTCTGAAAAGTGAAATGTAAAAATTATCATATTTTTTTAAACCTTTTTGATCTAGTCCGGTTGTTTTGTTATAAAAAGCAAAAAGTTTAACTTAAAACCCTAGTAACATCATGCGAAAATTTAAAAGTCTTTCTTTGGCAGGCGTATTTTCTGTCTGCCTATTTCTTGTTTGGAGTTGTTCAAGTCTTGATGACAATGCTCCTAATGTTGACCTGGTAAATAGCTTAGATGCGATTCCAGAGGTACTAAAAAGTATTGAAAACGGTATAGAAGAAGACGGGGATATCAATGCCAGAAGAAATGCCGGGGCAACGTATGCCACTTTTAACGCAGCCTTGGGAAGCTCCGGATTGGCTTCTGTTTTTGCGAGAAATGAATTGACTGTATTTGCACCAACAGATGCCGCATTTGCTGAATTGAATCTTAATCCTGGAAACATAAGAAGACAGCCAAATTTAAAAGAAATTTTGCTTTACCATGTTGTTGCCGGTACTGTGCTTTCTACTGATCTTTCCAATGGTTTTGTGCCAACTTTAAACGGAGCTGCAGTTGAAATTAATTTAAGTGGAGGAGCAAAAGTAAATGATGCCAATATTGTGATGGTTGATAAAAGAGCAAGAAACGGTGTTATCCATGGCATTGATAAAGTTTTATTGCCACCTACTAAAAATATTGTTGAAATAGCAGTCGGAAATGAGGATTTTTCCATTCTTGTAGATGCAGTGATTGCTGCTGGCTTTGTGGATTTATTGGCTACTACAAACAATTTAACCGTTTTTGCTCCAACAAATGATGCTTTTGTTGGTTTATTGCTTGAGTTAGGTTTTGGCTCTTTGGAAGAATTGATAGATGAGGACAATGGGATAGGACTTAAAGGATTGCAGCAGGTACTTGCTTATCACGTGTTTGCAGGTAGGGTATTTTCCAGTGATCTTTCCAATACTACGATAAAAATGTTTTCAGGTGATGATTTAACTATCGATGTTAGCGGCCCAAGGTTAATAGATTTCAGAAATAGAGAATCTAACATAGTTTCTACTGATATTCAAGCCACCAACGGGGTGATTCATGTAATTGATAAAGTCATATTGCCTTTTTAACTTTCAATGATAATATTTTATAGGAAAGGCTACCAAAAAATGGTAGCCTTTTTTTATTTTTTAAAAAATAAGGAATAAAATTTGTGTCTTATTTCTTGAAACGGTTTAATCTTATGAAACAAATATTTTTGGTTTTTTATACGCTTTTGATTTTTTCCTGCTCAGAAAAAGAAAATCCTGATAATAACCCCAATGAGCGCTATTTCCCTCCCAAAACCGGTTCGACTTGGGAAACTTTGGACCCTGTCGAATTAAATTGGAATTTAGAGGAACTTCAAAAACTGAACACACTCCTGAAAGAAAATGGAACCAGAGGATTTATTTTACTGCAAGGAGGGAAAATTGTGGTTGAAAACTATTATGGCACCCGTTTGGCAAACAGCCAGCCCTTTGATAGGGAATCTACTTGGTATTGGGCCTCAGCCGGAAAGACCCTGACAGCCACTCTGATTGGTCTTGCCCAGGAAGAGGGTAAATTGTCAATCGCTGAATCCTCTTCAAAATATTTGGGAGAAGGCTGGACTTCTATGTCAGAAGAGCAAGAGAAAAAGATTACCATTTGGCATCATTTGACCATGACAAGCGGTTTGGATGATGGGGTTGCCAATAAAGATGATTTCACT
>Ga0114946_10000505_pt1 | contig 26182 bp, 18 predicted proteins | sample WalLakDeSediment_FD_88676 | JGI IMG/M metagenome (GOLD analysis project Ga0114946, IMG submission 88676) | Lake sediment microbial communities from Walker lake, Nevada to study Microbial Dark Matter (Phase II) - Walker Lake 11/02/13 Deep Sediment | ecosystem: Environmental > Aquatic >... | reverse complement strand
CGGCGAGCCCGACGCCCGGATCAGCTCTTTTTGTACTTATCCGAGAGCAGGTCGGCGAGGGTTGCCCCGGCCTCACTGACGTTGGCGAAGCCCTGCGCATCGGCGAGGTCGTCCTGCCGGCGAGCGCTCTTGATCGACAAGCCGATCTTGCGCTCGGTCGCGTCGAGCTGGATGACCTCGGCGCGGACCTGCTGGCCGGGCTCGAGCACCTGACGCGGATCCTCGATGCGCTCCTCGCTGATCTCCGAGATGTGGATCAGACCTTCGACGCCCGGGATGATCTCCGCGAACGCACCGAAGTCGGTGAGCTTGAGGATCTTGACCTCGGTGACCTTGCCGATCGGGAACTCGTAGGGCACGCGGTCCCACGGGTCGGTCGACAGCTGCTTGATACCGAGGCTGATCTTCGGCTTCTCGCCGGTGTTGTCGATGTTGAGGACCGCCGCTTGGACCTCGTCACCCTTCTTGTACAGGTCCGACGGATGGCGAACCCGCTGCGTCCAGCTCAGGTCCGTGATGTGCACGAGGCCGTCGATGCCGGGCTCGAGCTCCACGAACACGCCGAAGTCCGCGATGTTGCGGATCACACCCTCGACCACCGTCCCAGGCGGGTACTTCTCGAGGACCTTCTCGTAGGGGTTCTCCTCGAGCTGCTTGATGCCCAACGAGATCCGGTTTTGCGAGACGTCGATGTCGAGCACGACCGCCTTGACCTCGTCGCCGAGGTTGATGATCTGCTTGGGGTTCTTGACCTGGCGGGTCCAGGACATCTCGGACACGTGCACGAGGCCCTCGATGCCCTCCTCGAGCTCGACGAAGGCGCCGTAGTCCTTGATGCTGACGACCTTGCCCTGGACGACCGTACCGGGGATGTACTTCTCCTCGGCGTTGATCCACGGATCCGGGGTGATCTGCTTGAGGCCGAGGCTCACGCGCTCGGACTCGCTGTTGAACTTGAGGACCTTGACCTTGACCTTGTCGCCGACCTGAAACAGCTCGGACGGGTGGTTGATCCGGCCCCAGCTCATGTCGGTGATGTGGAGCAGGCCGTCAATCCCGCCGAGATCGATGAAGGCGCCGTAGTCGGTCAGGTTCTTGACCTGGCCTTCGACGATCTGACCCTCCGCGAGGCGGTTGAGCGTGTCGGTCTTGAGCTCGGCGCGCTCGGCCTCGAGCAGGACCCGACGCGAGAGCACGATGTTGCCGCGCCGCTTGTTGAACTTGATGATCTTGAAGTCGAGCTCCAGACCCAAGAACGCGTCGAGGTTCCGGACCGGGCGCAGGTCGACCTGGCTGCCGGGCAAGAACGCCTTGACGCCGCCTTGGAGGGTCACCGACAAGCCGCCTTTGACCCGCGCTTGGATCTGGCCCTTGACGATGCTGTCCTCCTCCATCGCGCTTTGAATCTCGTCCCAGACCTTGCGCTTGCGCGCCTTGTCCTTGGACAGGATGACGAGCCCGTTGGGGTCTTCGGAGTGCTCGAGGAGGACTTCGGCGATGTCGCCGATCTTGACGTCGATGTTGCCATCTTCGTCAGCGAACTCGCGCAGCGGGACCTGGCCCTCGGCCTTGAGGCCGACATCGACTACCGCGTAGTCGCCGATGATATCGACGACGACGCCCTTGACGATGCCGCCTTCTTTGACCTCGGTGGTGTCCTGAAAAGACTGCTCGAGGAGATCGGCGAAGCTCTCTTCGACGAACTCGTGGGTGATGGGTTGTGCCATGGGGTTGATTCGTTTTCCTCTCTGATGTCGTCCCTCGCTCGGGCTCGCGCAGCGAGCGAAGCAAACGGACCGGGGCCTTGGCCCCGGCGCGCCTGCACCAAAGTCGAGAGCGGGGGGAAGCTATGGACTTCCCCCGCCGCGGTCAAGCCGAGCGGCTTTGGACGTGGCCGAGGATGAGATCGACGACCTGCTCGACGTCGAGGGCGCTCGAGTCGACCAGCACGGCGTCGGGCGCCTGCTGGAGCGGCGAGGTCTCCCGTGAGGAATCACGTTGGTCGCGCTCCTGCATCTCGGCTTCGACCTGCTCGGGGGTCGTGGATTCGCCCTTGGCGCTCAACTCGAGGTGGCGCCGCTGGGCCCGGGTGCGCGAGGAGGCCGTGAGGAAAAACTTGTGGCGGGCGTCGGGGAACACGACCGTGCCCATGTCGCGGCCCTCGGCCACGCACCCGCCGGCCGTGACCGCCCGGGCGGCGATGGCGCGCTGGGTGTCGAGGAACGCGGCGCGCACTGGTGGGTGCGCCGAAACTTTCGAGGCCCCCTCGGAGATCGCTGGCGCGCGGATCTCGTGGGTGATCTCGAGGGGCTCGTCGCCTTCGATCGGGGCGACGATCAGCACGCGCTGACCCGCGTCGCCGATCGACGGCTCAAACTCGATGCGAAGGTCCTGCGCGAGCGCTGCGAGGCGCTCTGCGTCCTCCCAGTCGACGCCGCGCTGGCTCGCGAGCCACGCGAGGCTCCGATAGATCGCGCCGGTGTCGAGCAGCGCCGCGCCGATGCGACCGGCGACGGTCCGCGCGACCGTGCTCTTGCCAGCGCCCGCGGGGCCATCGATGACGATCAAGGGTCCAGCCATCGCGGCGGAGCATAACGGCGCCGGCGCCCGAGGCCCAGGGGTCATTCAACCCGCCGACCCCGCGGAGCACCGGCGCCTTGCCGTGGGGCCCCATGCTCGGGCAGGCTCAACCGTCATGGGCACCCCCCTTGCCGCCCCCCTCGCGATCGTCATCGCTCTCGCGAGCAGCGCTTGCGTGACCGTCAAGCCCTACGAGCGCCAAATTCTCGCGCAGCCAGAGATGGATCCGGCGACCGACGCCCTCGAAGAGGTCTTCCACAGCCACATCGAGTCGGCCCGCGAAGGCGGCTTCGGCGGCCACGGGGCCTCGGGCGGCGGCTGCGGCTGCGGCTGATCGACGAACGAAGATGATCGGTGACGTTGCTTGGTCCGGGCGCTGGCCCCGACGCGGATCGGGATGGGCGCGGGCACTGCTCGTGCTCACGCTCGTGCTGGTCTCGCTCGGGGCCCCCGGCGAGCCGCTGCGCGCCGAAGACCGGGTGACCGTACGCGGCAACTACTACCGCGAGACCTCCACGCGGGTGCTCCAGCCCATGGTCACGTTCCGCAAGGAGCTGCCCGACGAGCGCTTCGCCGTCGAGGCCGAGTACCTCCTCGATGTGATCTCCTCGGCCTCGATCGGCGCCGGGGCCCTCGCCCTCGGCGGCGATCGGGTGTTCACCGAGATGCGCCACGAGTCGACCCTGCGCGCGACCACCCAGGTCAAGGACTGGGCCGCGTCGGCCCACTACCGCTACTCGACGGAGACCGACTACACCGCCAACGCCTTCGGGTTCGGGGTCTCCCGCGAGCTCCTGCAAAAGACCGCGACGATCTCGGTCAACTACTCGGCGAGCTTCGACCGGGTCTACCGGATCACCAACAACATCGGCAGCCGCTCGGCGTGGACCTCGAGCCGCGACACCAACGCGCTGCAGGTCCACTACCTGTCCCTGGGCTACAGCCACATCCTGCACAAGACCGTCGTCGCCGGGCTCAACCTCGAGGGCATCTACGCCGAGGGTCCGCAAGACAACCCCTACCGCCGGGCTCGCAACGGCTCGGCCGAGATCCACCCGTGGCTGCGCCACCGGATCGCGCCCTCGGCCTGGGTGCGCTGGGCGGTGCCCGCGGCCAAGATGGTCATCGAGCCCCGCTACCGGTTCTACGCCGACGACTGGGGCCTGCTCGCCCACGCCTTCGACGCGCGCGTGCACTTTCGCCCGCACCGCGACCTTCGCCTGCGGCTCCGGTACCGCTACTACACCCAGAACGAAGCGGTGTTTTGGCGCGATGACGGGGTCTGGGAGGTCGACTACCCGTACCGCAGCGACGATCCCAAGCTCGATGATTTTCGCTCGCACACGACCGGCCTGGAGCTCGTGTGGCACCTCGATGGCGTCTCGAAATTCAAGGGGTTAGGATGGCTCGCTGGCGCCTGGATCCAGGCCAACTACAACCACGTGTTTGTCCGCTGTGATGACCTGTCCTCGACCTGCCTCGATCAGAACTTCGGCTACGGCGTGGTTCGCTCGACACGCTACGGCGACCAACGCATCGGCAACCTCGCGTTCTCGTTCGCGTTTTGAGGTCGGGCTGCGAGCGACGCTGGGCCTGGCGCTCGCGCTGCTCGGCTGCGGCGAGGGTGAGCGGCGCGAGCGAGACATCGTCGCCCGCGTCGAGGCCCCGGGTCCGGCGCTCGAGCTCGATCGCCGCGTCGTCCAGGACATCGCCGCGCGCGCGGGCGTCAGCGAGGACCAAGCCCAAGACCTGGCCCTCGATCAGCTGCGCTGGGTCGCGGCCCGGCAGGCCGAGCACGACGAGCGCGAGTCGGCGACCGACCTGCCCGACATCGATCCGGCCCGCCGTGAGCACCTCGAGCGCGCGGCGATGGTTCGGCTGTGGCTGCGCGAGGTGTTCGAGCCGGCCCACGCGGGCTCGGCGATCCCCCGCAAGATCGTCGAGCAAAACCTCGCCGATCCACGCCTGACCCAGCGGCTGTTCCACCCCGAGCTGTGGTTCGTCTGCCAAGCGCTGATCCTCCCGAGCGAGCGCGACGAGGACGGGCGCAACGGCTTGCCGCCGACCGAGCCCGACGCCGCTCAGGCCTGGCAAGCCGCCGCGCACGCTGCCTTCGCCCCGCTCGTGGCCCGGGTCCAACGCGTCGCCTCCGACCTCGTGAGCCCCGACCGCGGGGACTGCTCGGTGCTCGAGCGGATCGTCGGCGCGTCCGAGCGCGAGTTCGAAGCCATGGTCATCCGCACCGAGCGGTTCATCTTCGCCCCGAGCGAGGCCGAGGCCCTCGACCGCCAGTGGGTCGAAGAGGTGACCACGCTCGCCGGGCCCGGGCTCATCGGGCCGTTTGCGACCCGCTTCGGGGTCCACCTCGTGGTCGTCAGCAAGATCGAAGCGGCGGCGCTCGCCGACGATTCGCTCGCCCCCGAGCAACTCGCCGCTGCGCGAGAGGCCAAGCTGCGCGGATCAATCGAGCAGTCTTGGCGCGCCGAGCAGCTCCAACGCAAGCTGGCCGCCATCCGTGATCGCCGGATCGTCCGCCTCGCACCATGACTCGAGAACCGCCAGGCGAAGCCCCAGACGACCCGCTCGACCGGGGCGTCAGCGAATTCGGTGAGCTGCTCGCCAAGCTCATCGAGGCCACGCCCGGGGCCTACGGCGCGGTCTTGTCCGATGGCGTCGACGACACCATCGACACGGCCTACCGCCCGGCGGAGATCTCGGCCATCGACGTCTCGATCCTCGGCGCCCAAGTCGGCCAGCCGATGACCCGGCTCAACATCTCCGCGATCATCTTTGGGCTCGGCCGCCCGCAGGTGGTGATCGAGGCCGGCGAGTCCGTGTTGATCAGCAAGGTCTTGTGGGACCGCTATCTGCTGACGCTAGCGGTCCACGGCCAACACGCCAACATCGCGCGCGCCATGCGAGACTTCGACGAGACCGCGGTCGAGGTGCTCGCGCTGCTGCGCTGAGCGGTCCGTCATGGCCTTCGACTGACGCGCATCGGTGATCGGGTGAGAGTTAGCGTGCTTGACGGCCACAGCGCCACGGGTAGACTGCCGGATGCGTGGGCCCTACCAGCCTCGCAAATTCAACACCGGACCCTGCCAAGAGGAGAGACCAGAGATGGCCACCCACATCACCGAAGAGTGCATCAACTGTGGGGCTTGCGAGCCCGAGTGCCCCAACGAGGCCATCTCCGAGGGCGAAGAGATCTACATAATCGATCCCAAGCTGTGCACCGAGTGCGTCGGCTTCCACGATTATGAGGCTTGCCAGGCCGTCTGCCCGGTCGAGTGCTGCCTGCCCGATCCCGACCGCCGCGAAGACGAGGCCGTGCTGATCGACCGCGCCCGCCAGCTCCACCCCGACAAGACCTTCGGCGAGGAATTCCCCAGCCGATTACGCAAGTAGCTCGCTGGTCCCGGCGGGCCCGATGCGCCCCGATCAACGATGAGCGAAGCCAGGCGAAGCACCCGACGGCAGTGGTGGCTTCGCCTTTCACTTTCATTGGTGATCGCGCTTGGGTTTGGCTTCGCGCTGTACCGTCGCATCGAGCTGATCCCCGCTGATCCATGGCTGCCGGCGTGGGTGCTGCCGAGCTACCTGCTGACCCTGGTCGGCTACTTCGTGTTTCGAGCCGGGCGCTGGCACTACCTCGTCGAGCCGCTCGGCGAGGTCAGCTGGCGGACGACGCTGCCGGTCTCGATGGCCGGGACCATGTGGATCATGGTCTTGCCGCTGCGCCTCGGCGAGCTCGCGCGGCCCTTGTTCCTCGCGCAAAAGACCGACATCGGCTTGGGTCAAGCGCTCGGGACCGTCGCGCTCGAGCGGGTCGTCGACGGCTTGTTCGTGTGTGGCCTGTTCTTCGTCGCGCTCCCGCTGCTGCCTGAGGTCGGCGGCGAGCAGGCCGAGGCCGTCGAGCGCCTGCGCTCGCTCGGGCTCGTTGCGAGCGCGGGGCTGTTCGCGGTCTTGGTCGTGCTGATCGCGATGGCCCTGGCCCCACGCATCGTCGGGCGCTTGGTCGCCGCCACGCTCGGCCGCGTGGTCCCGCCGCTGGCCGCCAAGCTCGAGGGTCTCTCCCGCGGCGTCGCCGAGGGCCTCGCCGCCCTGCCCTCACTCACGGCCCTGCTCAAGTTTTTAGGCGGGACCTTCGCCTACTGGGGCTTCAACGCGCTCGGGACCTGGCTGCTCGCGCGCGGCTGCGGCATCGACATCGGGTTCCCCGAGGCGCTCGCGATGATGTCCGTGCTCGGGCTCTCCTTGCTGATCCCCGGCGGCCCCGGGCAGTTCGGCGTGTTTCACTACGGCATGATCCTCGGCCTGCAGATGTTCGTGAGCGAGGCCGTGGTCGAGACCCGCGGGAGCGTGTTCATCTTTTGGATGTTCGTGACGCAGCTGACGATGGGCGTGATCTTGGGGCTCATCGCGCAGCGCATGCTCGGGCTCGACTGGCGGGCTACCCTCTCGCCCTCCCGCACCCCGAGCCCGCACCCCGAGCCCGCACCCCGAGCATGATCCTTAGCAGCCCCAGGATTCGATCGTGACCGAGACCATCGAGAGCGAGATCGGCGGCCAGCGCCGCAGCCGACGGGGGCTAAAGGCCCTCGCCCGCTTCGCCGTCGGCGTCGGCTTGTTCGCCTTGGTCCTGCACTGGCTCGCGCCCGACTGGAGCGCGCTCGAGGCCACCGCGACCTTCGAGTGGCAGTTCGCCCTCGTCGGCCTGCTCGGGACCACGATCGCGAGCTTCGTGACCGCCGCGCGCTGGCGGCTGCTGGCCGAGGCCATGGGCGGGACCAAGCTGTCGTTCGCCACCTACTTTTACGCCTTGGTCGTGACCCGCCTGCTCGGCCAGTTCGTCCCGACCGTGGCCATGGATCTGGTCGGCCGCGGCATGGCCCTGCGCTCGGCCGGGAGCGAGCGCGGGCTCGGCCACGCGGCCACGCAGGTCGTGCTCGAGCGCCTGTTCGACGGCGTGTTGCCGATCTTGCTGTTGGTCTGGGCGCTGTCGGTCCGCCACGGCTGGCTACCCATGAGCCCGATGGTCAGCCTCGCGATGTTTTGCGTGGTGTTCCTCGCCCTCGCGATCCCGTGCTTGCGTCCGGGCGTGCGCGTGGCCCTGCGCGCGTACCTGTGGCTACGGCTGCGGCTCGACCGTCGGCGCCGGGCCAAGGTCGAGGCCGAGGCCGTCGCCGAGCTCGACGCCGAGTTTGGCGACGTGCCGATCGTCAACGCGAGGCTCGCGAGCGCGGTCGCAAGCCTCAGCCTCGCCCGCTACATCGCCGTGATCTTGCAGTTTTGGGGCATCGCGGGGGCGATCGGCCTGACCGTGAGCTGGGACCAGATGACCGCGGCGGCGTCCGTCGCCCAGCTCGCGGGGCTGCTCGGCCTGACCCCTGGAGGGCTCGGCGTGCTCGAGGCCGGGTGGGCCGGCGGGCTCGGCTGGGTCGGCCTCGGGGCCGAGCCCATCAGCTTGTTCGTGCTCGCCCAGCGCGTCGGCATCATCACGTTCTTCGGGGTTTTGAGCCTGATCAGCTGGCCGATCGCCACCCGCCACAAAGACGCGCTCGCGGCCCGCCGCGCCGCCGAACCAACCCAGCCCTGACCCGCGCGAGCCCCGACCCCGACGCTCTCCGGCGGCGGCTACGAGTGATCGCTAGCGTGTTCACGACCGGCATCATCAACGCCTCGACGATCACGTCGCAGCCCGCCCTGCTCGACGCCCAAGAGAGTGGCTGAGGGCCTCCGGCACGCTATCAGGCCTCGATCTGGGCGGTCTTGACCGCGCGGCGCATGTTGACCGAGACCAGCTTGGACACGCCGCGCTGCTGCATCGTGACCCCGTACAGGCGGTCGGCGACCTCCATCGTCCGCTTGTTGTGGGTGATGATGATGAACTGCGTGTTCTGGGCGAGCTCGGCGACGAGGTCCGAGAACCGGCCGACGTTGGCCTCGTCGAGCGGGGCGTCGACCTCGTCGAGCAAGCAAAACGGGCTGCTCTTGATCAAGAAGATGCCGAAGATCAGGCTGACCGCCGTCAGGGCCTTCTCGCCGCCGCTGAGCAGCTCGAGGCTCGAGACCTTCTTGCCGGGGGGTTGGGCGAGGATGTCGACCCCGGTGTTGAGCATGTCGGTCGGGTCGGTGAGCACGAGCCGCGCGTGGCCACCGGCGAACAAGCGCGGGAACAGGCGCTGGAACATCTCGTTGACGGCCTCGAAGGTCTCGGCGAAGCGCTCGCGGGTCGTCGCGTCGATCCGATCGATGGCCTCTTGCAGCTGGCCGATCGCGTCGTCGAGATCCTTGCGCTGGCCGGTCAGGTACTCGTAGCGACCCGAGACCTCCTCGTACTCGGCGATCGCGGTCAGGTTGACCTCGCCCATGCGCGCGAGCACCCGCTTGAGCTCGATGATCCGCTCGTGCTCGGTCGCCGTGCTCAGGCCGCGATCGTGAAAGTCGATCAGCAAGGTCCGCAGCTCGGCGTCGAAGCGATCGCGGATGTCGGTCTCGAGGTGCTGGCGCTCGAGCACGATCTCGCGCAGGCCGAGCTCGACCTCTTGGAGCTGGGCGCGCTCGTCCTCGAGCGTCGTTCGGAGGTTGCGGATCGACAGCTCGAGCTCGTTGACCCGGAGCATCGCCGCGTCGTGAGCCTCGGCGGCGTCGTGCTTGGCGGTGAGCGTGAGCTTGTGCTGGTCGAGCAGCGCCGCGTGCTCGTCGATCATCGCGGCGATGGTCTCGTCGAGGGCGATGATCCGCTGCTCGGCCTCCTCGGCCGCGAGCCCGAGCCGGCGGACCCGCTCACGCTCGCTGGCGATCTGCTTGCCGAGGCGCTCGGCGGTGGCCGTCAGCGAGTTGCGCTGCTCTTGCCAGCTCGCGAGCGCGACCTTGATCTCGGTCAGCTTGGTGTTGACGGCCTCGCGGGCCTCGCTGAGGGCCTCGACCCGGCCTTCGAGCTCCTCGGCCTCCTCGACCAGCTCGGGGGTCCGCTCGCGCAGCTCACCGAGCTCGTCCTCGAGCTCGAGCCGCTCGCCCTGGCGCTGCTCGAGGGTCGCCTCGAGCTCGGCGCGGCTGCGGATGAGCTGCTGGAGCTGACGATCGAGGCGCTCGCGGGCCTGATCGAAGGCGGCGACCTCCTGGGTGGCCGTCAGCCGGGCCTTCTCGGCCTCGAGGACCTCGGCTTCGCTGGTCTCGCGGCCGCGCTCGACCTCGTCGAGGCGCTCGGCGAGGCCCTGGCGCCGGGCTTGGGCCTGCTCGAGGTTGTCCTCGAGCTCGCCGACGATCGCCTGGAGCTCCTTGATCTCGCGCTTTTGTTGGAGCAGCGCCGAGTCGATGGCGTCGCTCGAACCACCGACGACGACGCCCGTCGGCTCGATCCGATCGCCGTCGAGGGTCACGAAGGTGTGGGGGATCCGGCCGCCAGCCGGGAGCTCGCGGCGGAGCCGATGCCACAGCTCGAGCGCCCGGGCGAGGCGATCGACGACCACGGTCTCGCCGAGCAACACGCCCATCAGCGAACGCAGCTGCGGCTCGACCTCGACGAGCTCGCTGAGCAGGCCGATGACGCCCTCGCGCTCGCGCAAGCTGGCGAGCGGATCGACGCCCGTCGCTGGGCTCAGCTCGACCGGCTCTGCCCGCTGCGCCGGTTCGGCTGGGTCCGCTCGCCCGGGGCCTTCGCTCAAGTCGACGACCTCGATCGGCCCGCCGCCACCGAGCGGTGGCGCGCTCCAGCCAAGCGGACGGCCCTCACGCTCACCGGCCGACTCGTCGCCGCTCGCGGAGGACACCGGCAAGAAGGTCGTCCGGCCCTCCTTGAGCTGCTTGAGCAGCTCAACGCCGCTGGCACCGGTGACCGGCACGTCGACGACCACGCCCTGGAGGCGATCGCCGAGCACCGCCGAGACCGCGGACTCGAGGTGCGCCGGGGCGCTGATGAAGTCGGCCATGATCCCGTGGATCTGCGGCCGCCCGATCCCGCCGCCGCCCGCCTCGGCGCCGCTGAGCCCGGCCGAAGCCGACATCTCCGCGCCGACCTCGGCGAGCCGCTCACGCTGCTGCATGACCACCTGGACCCCGCTTTGGCAGGCCTGGTAGCGGGTTTGGATCTCTTCCAGGGACTGCAGGCGCGAGCGGGCCCGGAGCAGCTCCTTGCGCGCCGTCTCGACCTCGACCTCGGCCGAACGCAGGCGCTCGCGCAGCTCGACGCGCTCGCGATCGAGGCTCTGCCGACGCTCACGCAAGCTGGAGAGCTGCGCTTGCGCGGCCTCGAGCTCGACCCGGGCCTGGACGAGGCGGGACTGATCGGTGTCGGTGCTCTGCTCGAGCTCGCTGGCCTCGAGCGCGAGGGTCTCGACGCGCTCGCGCAGATCTTCGACGCTCTCGGCCCGCGAGAGGATCGTCGCTTCGAGGGTCGCGCTGCGCTGCTGCGCGCGGTTGCTCTCGCCGCGGACCCGGTCGAGGCCGTCTCGCTCGCGACGCAGGCGCAGGGCGATGTCGTTGAGCTCGGCCTCGAGGGTCTCGGCCTGGACCTCGAGCCCGTCCTCGCTCCCACCTTCACCAAGCGCGGCCCGCTGCTCGCGGACCTCGACGTGCTCGCGCTCGAGCCCCTCGAGCCCGCGCTCGACCGCCTCGCCCTCGGCCCGGCTCTGATCGGCCGAGCGCCGCAGGCCCTCCTGCTCTTGCAGCTTGTAGCGCCGATCCTGCTCGATCAGCTGGATCCGGTTCTCGAGGTCGTAGAGCGCCTGCTGCTCGCGCGCGAGCTTGGCCTCGAGCTCGCGCAGCTCGACGCGATCGGTCTCGAGCCGAGCCTCGCGGGCCGCCGACTCGTGGCGCAGATCCTCGACTTGCTCGTCGAGCGCGGTCCGGCGGTGGTCGAGCACCCGCGAGGTCGCGCGCAGCTCGAGCAGCTTGTGGCTGGCCCGCCACAGCTCGAGGTCGCGCAGCTCGGTCCGGTAACGCTTGTAGCGCTCGGCCTTTTGAGCTTGGCGCTTGAGCGTGCCGATCCGGCCCTCGAGCTCGCCGATCACGTCGGTCACGCGCAGGAGGTTTTGCCGGGTCTGCTCGATCTTGCGCTCGGCTTGAACCTTTTGCTGCTTGAACTTGGTGATGCCCGCGGCCTCGTCGATCACCTGCCGCCGGGTCTCGGGCTTGCTGGTGACGATCTGCCCGACGGTCCCCTGCTCGATGATCGAGTAGCCGCTCTTGGCCGACACGCCGGTGCCCATCAACAGCTCGTTGATGTCGCGCAGCCGGCACGGGACCTTGTTGAGCAGGTACTCGCTGGTCCCGTCCCGATACAGCCGGCGGGTCACGGCGATCTCCGCGAACTTGAGGTACGCCGCGGGCCCCTCGCCCGTGTTCTCGAAGGTGATCGTGACCTCGGCCATCCCGGCCGGGCCGCGGGTGCTCGAGCCGGCGAAGATCACGTCGGCCATGCCGCTGCCGCGCAGGTGCTTGGCGCGCTGCTCCCCGAGGCACCAGCGCATCGCGTCGACGATGTTCGACTTGCCGCAGCCGTTAGGCCCGATGACCGCCGTCACATGATCATCGAGGACGACGACCTCGCGATCGGCGAAGGACTTGAAGCCGACGACTTCGATCTTCTTGATTCGCATGGTGGCTCGCGGGGCCAGTTTCGAGCCGTCCCCGCGGCTCGTTGCTAGCAGAGTCCGGCCGTCCCCGAAAAGGGGCGATCCCTCGGCGCCGGAGCCCACCCCAGCGCTCGCCCTGGAGATCACTCGGAGCCGATCTCGACCAGCTACGAGCCGCTCGCCGCTCGTTCTCCCCCTCGCTCGCGGGGCCAAGGCGGCCCACTGCGGCGCGATCACCCCCGCACGCGCGATCTCTTGCGACGCGATCTCCGACGCGATCCCGGCTTGGCCGGCCTTCGGGGGCTTAGCGTTGACGTGATCGCTCGCGGGTGGCCTACTGCGCGCCACGAGCTGCGATGGACCCGGCACAGATCATTCTTTATGTCGTCATTGGCCTCGCCGTGTTGGGGCTCTTGTGGGTCGTCGTCCGACCCAAAAAAGAGCTGCCGGCCGCGAAGACGCCAGAGGCGATCGAGCCGAGCAAAAAACCGACCGCGATCGAGGAGGCCCCGGCCGAGGAAGCTCCGGCCGAGGAGACCCCGACCGAGCAAGCCCCGGCCGAGCAAGCCCCGGCCGAGGAGGCCCCGACCGAAGAGGCCCCGACCGAAGAGGCCCCGGCCGAAGAGGCTCCGACTTCCGCTGAGGAAGCGCCGAGCGAAGCGGCCGCGGCGCCCACAGAAGCCGAAGCCGCCGCAACAGCCGTCGAGGCCCCTGCCGAGCCCGAGGCCGCGCCCAAGCTCCCCCGCTTCGCGCCGCCGCCGACCTTCGCTCCGCCGCCGACGCTCAAGAAGACGCCGACCTCACCCGGGATCGTCGTCCCCAAGGTCGAGGCGCCCAAGGTCGAGGCGCCCAAGGTCGAGGCGCCCAAGGTCGAGGCGCCCAAGCCCGAGCCGGTGCCGATGCCGCTCGACAAGCCCCAGTCAGCGACCCGCGAAGATCGGGAGCAGACCGAGCTCGAGGTCAAAAAGGCCGAGCGCGACCGCTACCGCCAGGGCCTGCAAAAGACCAAGCGAGGCTTCATCGCCAAGCTCTCGCGGCTGTTCAAGGGCAAGCCCAAGGTCAGCGACGACCTCAAGGACGAGATCGAAGAGATCCTGTTCACGGCCGACATCGGGACCAAGACCGCCGAGACCCTGCTCAAATCGGTCACCGCCGAGCTCGACAAGGCAGCGGTCGCCGATCCCGACGCGGTCTGGGCGGCGATCCGCCAGCAGGCCCTCGACGTCTTCGACGTCGACAGCAAACCCCTCGACTACACCCCCGAGGTCGGCCCCTACACGCTCTTGATGATCGGGGTCAACGGCGTCGGCAAGACCACGACCATCGGCAAGCTCGCGGCCCGTCACGTCGACGCTGGCCGCAAGACCTTGATGGTCGCTGGCGACACCTTCCGCGCGGCGGCGGGCGAGCAGCTCGAGGTCTGGGCGCGTCGCGTCGGCTGCGACATCCACATGGGCAAAGACGGCGCCGATCCGAGCTCCGTGCTGTTCGACGGCATCATGCGCGGCCGCAACGAGGGCTACGACGTGGTCCTGTGCGACACCGCGGGCCGCCTGCACACCCGCAAGGAGCTGATGGACGAGCTCGGAAAGATGGGCCGATCCGCTGCCAAGGCCCTCTCGAAGGGCCGAGCCGATCTCGAGCCGCACGACACGTTCTTGGTGCTCGACGCGACCATCGGCCAAAACGCCCTGGCTCAGGCCCAGATGTTCAAAGAGACCATGAACTTCACGGGCCTCGTGCTCACCAAGCTCGACGGCACCGCCAAGGGCGGCGTGGTCCTCGGCGTCGTCGACGAGCTCCGCGTGCCGATTCGCTACATCGGCATCGGCGAACGCGTAGAGGATCTCCGGCGCTTTGATCCCGAGGCGTTTTGCGACGTGCTGTTCAAGCCCGAGGACGATGACGGCGATGACCCCCAAGCAGGGGCTAGCGATGCTTGAACGGCCGCAAAACGGTTTCTGGCGGCGGTCACGGGCAACCCTCGGCGAAATTTTGGTAACCGATCGAACGATATTGTCTCCTTGCTATCGCAGCGGTCTTTGCACTACTGTCCCGAGCGAGATCGGCCGTGGAGAAAATGCTCAGTTCGGCGCACGACTCATCCAGGCCACCCACTGCACGCAGATCACGCAAATGGACGGTTTTTCGATTGATGTCAATGGCTTACGCAATTAACGGCGGACAAACCGCCGCCGCGAACAGCGGTTGTGAGACGGCTTACCCTATGTTACCGTCCGCGCCGAAAATCAAAGGACAAGTTGGCCATCATCCGATGACCCCGTGCACACGCACGAAGCGCAGCCGCCAACCGGCGGTCTACGCGAACTGGTCCAGCGAAGCTTTTCAAGCAGACGCGAACTTCGCGCCTGCATCCTTCGGCCCACTCTCTCCAGCGAGTCCTCTCCAGAGGTGAGCATGCGACGAATTCTGACCGGCCTAACCGCACTACCCGTCATCGCGGTCTGCGCCTACCCTCTCCCGCTTCTGGCGTCCCCAGCCCCGGACGATGACGACGACGAACTGGTCCTCGACGACGACGACGACATGGACGCCGTCGCCGATGACACCAGCACCGGCCCGTCCGACACGAGCTTCCTCGATGGCGGCGACAAGCCGGACACCGGGGCTGGCAGCCCTGGCGGTGAAGTCGGTGCGGCAAGCGCAGGCGCGCCGTCGCTGACCGAGGATGCGCAGCGGAAGATCGACGAAAAAGAGATCACCGTCATCCAGCCGCAGGCGTTCCTCAACGTCTACATCGATTCGAACACCGGCAAGAAGAAGCGCCGGATCGAGCTGATGCCGCAGGTTGGCTTGACCATCAACGACCCCTATGTCCGCCACTGGGCGGCGGGAGTCGAGGCCAACCTCTGGCTGACCAACCGATTCGCCGTCGGCATCAACGGCACCGCGTTCTTCGGCGCACGGACGTCGCAGTACGACCGGATTCGGTTCCAGGAAGGCCTGCTGCTCACCGCGAGCAAGACCTTGTGGCAGGCCAGCCTCGACGTCCAGTACGAGCCCTTCTACGGGAAGATCGCCCTGTTCAACCGGCTGCTGCTCCACTGGGAGACCTACGTGCAGTTCGGTGGCGGAGCGATCCACACCCAGAACATCCCCCGGTTTCAGGCCGTCCACCCGACGCCCTACAACCACATCACGGGCCAGCTCAACGCCGCCGCCGGCGTCCGCTACTACATCCAAAACGTCGACTGGTTCTCAGTCAACTTGGGTGTGCGGACCTTCGGCTTCTTCGACGCCTACGAGCCGCTAAACCGCGGTGTAGGCGCGACTGACAATCCCAACCTCGACGACCCCAAGGCAGCATACGCCGATGCCAAGGCGGTCCCGCTCGGTGAGCGCCTCGCGTTCAACGTGCTGTTCTTCGTCGGGGCGTCCTTCTACCTCCCCCCCAAGTTCGAATACTCCAACCGCCGCTGAGTGAGCCGTGACCGTGACGATCAACCGAAGGTCTACAACCGGACTACCCACCGGCTCGGCCGCGAAGCGGTCGCTCGAGCTGTCCCTCGTGGCGGCTGGGGTCTGCGCCGCGGGCATCTGCCTGCTCCCAAACCAAGCCCACGCCAAGAAGCCCGGCGTGCTGGAAGGAAAGCCGGTCGTCGTTGACCGTCTCGAGCTCCGCAAGCTCAGGTTTCAGATCACGCCGATGGTCGGCATGAGCCTGTCGCAGCCGTTCGTGCACAAGGGCATGGCCGGCGCCAAGGTGCGCTTCGACTTCACCGACTGGATCGGCGTCCGGGCGTCGTTCATGTACGGCGTGATCGACGTCGAGAGCAAGCTGCTCAAGGCGCTCAACGACGGCGGCCTCCCGGTCGGCGTCAACAACACCAACAGCGACCTGGTCACCGGCGAGGGCCCGATCCGGCCGGTGTCGGAGCTGAGCAACCCGGCCCCGCTCCGCCACGACTTCCAGGCGGGCTTGACCCGGCTGCAGTTCACGTCGAGCCTCGACCTCGCGTTCACGCCCTTCTCGGGCAAGCTCGGCCTGTTCTCCTCGATCTTCACCGAGTACGACATCTACATCTTTGGTGGAGTCGGCTTCGTGAACTGGTCGCGGCACTACCCCAACGCGGTCTCGACCTCGAACCAGCTGGGCATCGCCAACAGCGAGAACCCGGACCAGCCCGGCCACTGCGTCGAGATGAGCGGCGGGCAGAACTCCGACTGTCTGCTCAACCCGGTCAAGGCCGACACCGGCTTTCGCGTCGGCGGCAGCTTCGGCGCGGGCGTTCACCTGTTCATCACGGACTGGTTGAGCCTCAACCCCGAGATCCACGACATCGTCGTCGGCCACAACGACGCCGGTCTCAACGCGACCATCAACGATGTCCCCCCGCGGGTCGACAACATCGCCAGCGGCGGCGACCGGGTGACCCGCCACAACGTCACCTTCAACCTCGGGCTCACGTTCTACGTGCCACCCAAGGCCAAGCGCAGCCGCCTCGAGCAGAAGCTTCGCAAGAAGAAGTAGGCCGCTTCGGCCACGCTTGCGACAACAAAAAACCCGCGGTCTCGACCGCGGGTTTTTGTTTGTTTGGTTCTTTGTTTGGTTCAGGGCTTGGCTCAGCAGCCAGCCGGCCACTTCTCGAGGCACAGACACACGCCGAGCTCATCCATCGCGCTGCAGGTATCGTCGGCCTCGCAGGCCTCCTCGCCTTCGCGCAGCAAGGCCTTGTAGTCGACCGTGCTCGACTCCTCGATGCCGTCGACGAACCAGGTCTGCATGCAGTTGTTGCCGACGTCGACGAGCACGTCGTAGATCGTGTAGGTCACGCCGTCGGTGCCGACGAAGTAGCCGCGGCCGGTGACCTTCTCGAACAAGAACGCCTGGGTACCGGGGCCGTCGAACCCGAACGGGATGTTGCCCGCGACGTCGATGTGCACGAGGACCTCGTCGGCGATGCTCGGCGGAGGGAGCGGGATCGTGATCCCGCGCAGGGTCGGCGACGGGATCAAGAAGCGCGGCTCGTTGCAGCCCGTCGTGATCGTCAAGCAGGTCCCGCTGATCGCGAGCAGAGCGACGGCCGAGAGGCGCGCGCGGGTCCGAACGAGGAGCTTGAGCTTATGGATCAACACAGGGGTCCGGTTTCCTTAGAAGCAATTGTCGTGCACGCGTGAACTCGTGTGTTCTCAATGGTTTATAGCGGAGCGCGGCCAACCATGTTGGCTCGCAAGCCAATCAAGTTGGCAGATCATTCGCGATCCTCGAGGCGCTTGAGCTTCTTTTGCAGGCCGTAGCGGCTGAGCCCGAGCAGCTGCGCAGCTTGGGTCTGGTTGCCGCTGGTGCGCTCCATGGCGCGGGCGATGAGCTCCCGTTCGAGCCGGTCGACGCGCGGGCGCAGCTCGAGATCGTCGGGATCCTCGACGTCGACGCTCGAGCCTTCGATCGCGGGGGACAGATCCTCGGGCTGGACCCGGTCCTCGCACAGCGCGAGCCAGCGCTGGACCTCGTTCTCGAGCTCGCGGACGTTGCCAGGCCATGGATAGCGGGTCAGCCGGCGCAAGGCGCTGGCGCTGACTTGCAAGAGCTCGTCACCCTCGCGCTGGTAACGGGTGAGGAAGTGCGCGATCAGAGCGGGGATGTCCTCGCGACGCTCACGCAGGGCCGGCAGCTCGAGCTTGACCACGTTGATCCGGTAGAAGAGATCCTGCCGAAATTCGCCGGCCTCGACCATGGCGTCGAGGTTGCGGTTGCTCGCGGCGACGACCCGGACCGAGACCTTGCGGGCCTTGACCTCGCCGATCCGCCGGACCTCGCCCTCTTGCAGCACCCGCAGCAGCTTGGTCTGCATCGCCGGGCTGGTCTCGCCGATCTCGTCGAGGAAGATGGTCCCGCCGTCGGCGGCCTCGAACAAGCCCGGGCGGGCGGCTTGGGCGCCCGTGAACGCGCCGCGGACGTGACCAAAGAGCACGCTCTCGAGCAGGGTCTCGGGGATCGCCCCGCAGTTCTCGGCGACGAATGGTTTTTCGGCTCGGGCGCCAGCGTCGTGGATCGCCCGGGCGACGAGCTCCTTGCCGGTCCCGCTCTCGCCGTAGATCACGACCGGGACCTCGGAGTCGGCGAGCCGATCGACCAGACGAAACACCCCCTGCATCGCCTTCGACGCCCCGACCATGCCGCGGTAGCTGCTTCGCTCCGGGGCCGAGCGGACCTCTTCGCGGAGGTTGACGAGCGCGGCCTCGCGGCTGTCGAGCAGCTCGGCGAGCTCGGCCCGCTGACGCTCGAGCTCCTCGGCTTGGGTGCGCACGGCCGCGAGCGCGCGCGCCTGGGCGACGGCGAGCGCGGCGAGGTCGGCGAAGTCTTCCATGTGCGCGAGGTCAGCCGCGCCAAAGTTGCCCCGACGCAGGCGGTGATCGACGTAGGCGGCCCCGAGCAGCTCGCCGCGAAACACCAAGGGCACCGCGAGGACCGAGCGCAGGTTGAGGTGGCTGATCGAGCGCGAGCCGTCGAAGCGGTCGTCGCTGGCCGCGTCGACGCTGAGCACGGGCTCGCCGCTTTGCATGACCCGCTCGATGACCGAGCGCGAGTAGGTCACGCCCTCGCCGGCGGCCGCGAACTCCCGCGCGACCTCGATCCGCTCGCGACCTTGGCCCACGCACACGACCCCGCGCTCGGCGTCGGTCAGCTCCATCATCGCCTCGACGATCTGCTCGAGCAGCGGCTCGAGCCGCTCGGTCCGGGCCAAGCGACGAAAGATCCGCAAGAGCTGCTGGAGCCGCGCGGTCTCGCCGTCGCCCTCGGGCGCCGAACGATCGGCCCCGTCGCTCGCTGGCGCCGACCCGAGCGCCTCGCCGTTCGCCGCCGGCTCGTGCTCGCCAGCCTCGAGCTCGCGGACCAGCTCGCGCAGCGGACCGGCCTCGCCGGCCTCGGACAGCAGCGATTGACGAAGCGAGCGGCGATCGAGGGGCGGTGCTTTGTTCATGATGTCCTCCAAGTTGCGCAGCAGCCGACGGGCGACGGAGATCGAGCTGGGGTCGCCGATCGATCCGCAGCGATGCAGCGCCGCGAGCAAGCTGCGGTCGTAGTTCCAAGCCAAGAGCCGCTGACCGAGGCCGATCAGCTCGACCGGCGTCGGCAGCTCGGCGAGCTCGGCGACGGCCTGCGCGAAGGCGTCGCGATCGTCGGCTTGGGCGAGGGCCTCGAGCCCGAGGCCAAAGCCCAAGGCGAGCTCCGGCTCACCGCCCGCCCTCGCGATCAGCTCGCGCGCCGCCGCGAGCTCGCGACCGGCCTCGAGCTTGCGCGCGCTGACCCGAAGCAGGCTCGCGGCGAGCAAGCGGGCGTCGGCGGCTTCGCTCGTGGCTCCGGCCTCGCTCGAGACCCGCGCGCAGTCGATCAGCCGGCCGGCGAGCTCGCGGCGCCAGGCGTCGCGGGCTTCGGGAGCCGCCGGGGGTGTTGCCGAGTCGAGCTCGAGCTCGGCCCGGCGCAAGCGGGCGCGGGCGAGCTGCGAGTCATCGCGGGTGCCCGGCGCAGCGCCGGCGACGATCATCCCGCGGACCAGGGCGTGGAGCCGCCGACCTTCGTCGACGGCCCCGACCGCGACCAAGGCCCGAACCAAGTTGAAGCAGGCGGCCGGCAAGGTCTGCAGCTGGGCCCGAGCCAAGAACCCGTGCAGCGCCCGACGGCCGCGGGTCAGGGCCTCTTCGAACTCGCCAGCGTCGAGCGCGAGCGAAGCCAAGCTGCCCTCGGCGAGGATCTGCCCGAGCCGCTCGCCGGCCTCGACGAAGCTCGCGGCCGCGGCCCGGTAGCGCTCGCGCGCGCGCTGGGCCTCACCGGCGAGCTGGGCGAGGTTGGCCTCGAGCTGAAACACGCGGGCGCGCAAGCTCGCGATGGTCAAGCTGGTGCCGGCGCCATGATCCGCGGCGCACTCGTCGAGCGCCCGATCGAGCCAGGGCCCGGCCTCGCTGCCGCCGCCGCCATGGAGCACCGCGAGCCCGCCCCACAACCACGCCACGGCGCGGCGCCAGCTCGGCGGTCGGCGGTCGAGCGTGGCGAGCTCGGCGGCCCAAGCCTCGGCCTCGGCCCGGGCCTTGCTGGCCTCGCCGATGTCGACCAAGGCCCGCCAACGCAGACCCAGGGCGCGGTCGTGATCGGAGCCGCTGGTCCGGGGCAAGAGGCGCTCGAGGGCCTCGAGGGCCTCGCGGGCGCGGCCGAGCTGCTCTTGCGCGCGGACGCCCTCGAGGCCCTCGGCCGGGGACGGCGAGCCGGTCGCGGCGATCACCTCGAGCAAGCCCAAGGCGCGCTCGGCCTGACCGCGGCGGATCAGCTCGCGCAACGCCCGAAGCCGCAGGCGTGGCGCCACGCGAACGGCCCCGCCGCGCTCGAGCCAGCCGATCAGATCGCTGGAGAGGTCCTCGCTCGCGCGGGCGCTCGCCTCGATCGCGTCGGCGTCGTCAGCGTCGAGCGCGAGGGCCAAGCCGATGGGTCGCCCCTCCCTGCGCAGCTGCTCGAGGGTCGCGCGGGCGAGCAGCGCGACGGCGCTCGCGTCATGCAGCGCGACGCGAGCGGCCGCGACGGCGCTCGCGAGCGGCTGGCCGCCCGAGACCAAGCCCGGCGGCAGCTCGGCCGCGAGCCCCCAGCGCCGATCGAGCACGCGCCGAGCCAGCTGCGGATCGATCCGCGGCTCGCTGTTCGAGGCGACCAACGCCCGCTCGAGCGCCGCCCGATCCGGGTCGTCGCCGCCGGTCCGCGCGTAGGCTTCGATCGCCCGCACGACCTTGGCCGGCCACCCGCCGGTCGCGTCGAGCACCGCCGCCGCCCACCTAGCGAGGTCGACCTCCGAGACCTGATCTTCGACGACCTCGCTCAGCGCTCGATGAACCTCGGCCAGCCCCCACCGCCGGACCTCGATCACCAGCAGCTCCGGGCCGCCCTCGGCGAGCAAACGACCGAGCCCAGGCTCGACCGGGAGGATCAGCGCGTCGTCACCCAGGCCCGCGCCCGCGCACAGCACCGCCGCTTGCAACTCGACGGCCCCAACCAGGCGGCTCGGCCAAGCTGGGGCTTCACGCAGACCCCACGCCCGAGTCGCCGCCGCTCGCGTGCGCCCGTCCCCAACCCATGCTTCGAGCCAGTCGGCGTGACGGGTTTCACCACAGGCTGCGAGGTCCCGCCCGAGCGCCTCGGGATCGCTCAACTGCGCGACGATGGCAGGCTCGGGCTCGAGCTCGGGCGCTCTTGGGCTGTCAGGCGGGAGCCGGGCCCGGGCGAGCTGAAGCATCGCGACGAGCTCCTCGACCACGCGACCGCGACCGCTCCCGGCCGGGCCGGCGATCGCGACCAAGCGCACGCTCCCAGCCGCGAGCGCGCGCGCGGCCCCAAGCAGATCCTCGGGCGGCCCGGGCGCGTCGAAAAGGCCAAGTGAGCCAGCGCGAGGGGTTTCACTACAGGCTGCTACATAACTCCAGCGATTCGGCAGCCACCAAGCCGAGCGCGCGTGGAGCAGATCCCCGGCCGCGCTGGCCCGGTGCAGCTGCCGCAAGCGCGCGACGAGCAGCCCCGGATCCGCGACGCGCTGATCGGGATCGGGATCGAGCAAGCGCTCGAGCAAGGCCGCGACCGGGCTCCAAAGCTCGACCCCCGCCGCCTCTGCGAGCACCCGAAGGCGCCGGCGGACGGCCCCTCGATCGAGCTCGAGCAAGCTCTCGGGCCGTCGCCAAGGCACCTGCCCAAACAGCCGAAGGCACAGGAGGCTGCCAACTCCAAAGCGATCTGCTGCGGGTCCACCCTCACCTGCCAACACCTCGGGGGCGAGGAAGCCGGGGGTTCCACAGCCGCTGTTACCAAGTTGACCGAGATCAGTGAGGACCACACCTCGAGTTGGCGTGATGATCACATTGTTGGCGCTGACATCACCATGATGGGTGCCAAGCCCGTGGATGGCGGCCAAGGCATGGGCGAGACCGAGCGCCTCGGACAGGGCGCGCTCGAGCGGGACCGGGCCCGCGCCAAGAGGGTTGCCCTCGACGTAGCCCGTGACCAACCAAACCGCGCCCTCGCCCCGGTCATCGTCGATCAGCTCGAGCGCGGCGGGGAGGTGGGGCGACGAGACGGCCCGGAGGACCTCAAAGGCGCGGGCGACCGTGCGCCGGCGCGCGGCCGGGACGTGCTTGAGCACGACCCTGCGGCCGCCAGCGTCCGTTGCGATCCAGGTCCCGCCCTCGGCCCCGTCGCCGAGGCGCCGGATGTCGTTGAACTTGGAGGCAGGTATGCCAACTAAGTTTTCTGGGCTGTGTGGCACGGTGGCGGGTACGAGACACCATGGTAGGCGATCGTTCCGGGCCACGCGGGCGATTTTCTAAGGGGGCCACTTACCAGTGCAGGCCGATGTTGAGCGCGGCTTGCCACGCCTGGCCGACGGTGGTGTCGATGAAGTTGACCCGGTAGATGCCCGAGGCGCCCAGGGTCATCGTGCGGCTCACCCAGATGTCAAACCCTGCGCCGGCGCGGACCGTCGCCCCGATCTCGTTGGGGCGGTCGCGGGCGGGGTTGAAGAACGAGAGCCCGCCGCCCACGTCGATGTAGGGATCGAAGCGGCCGCGGATCGGCGCATAGACCCGCACGAACGCGACGTCCAAGGCGCTCATGAAGCCGCGGTAGCTGAAGGTCGCCAAGAGCTCGGGGTCGTACTCGCGGTAGAGCTCGTGGGGTTGGCGGCCAAACGCGGCTCCAAGGGCGAGCCATTGGCGGATCCGCCAGCCACCCTCGACCCCGCCGCCAAGCGAGATGAGGCTGGGGCGGGCGGGGCTCATGCCCGCGACCGGGCCCGTGCCATGGAGGCTGACGGCGAGCCAACCGATCCCGCGCCAACTGCCGCGGGCGATGGTGGAGGGCGAGACTGGGGGCGGCGGCGGTGGCAACGGAGCGACGCCGCTGCTGCCTACGGCGTAGACCCCCTCGCTGGGTCCGGCCTTGGGGTTCGGGGGGGTGAAGATGAGGGTCAGGGCGAAGAGCCCGCCATGGACGGCGCTGAGGATCATCGGTGGCCTCGTGTTGGGGACCGGTCGCTACGACGCGGGAGCTCCACCCTATCCGAGTCTGCGACCCGGCGGAGCGCCCGCTGAGCAGCGGCGCGGCGGCCGGGCTCGTCCTCGTTGCGCGCGGCGAACTCCAAGAAGCCCGCAGCGTCGGGGCCGCCGAGCCGGGCGATCGCGTCGTAGGCGTGGCTGACCTGGGTGCCATCGGCCAGGCGGATCCGCTCGAGCACGAGCGAGACGTGCTCCGGGCCGCCGATCTGACCGATGGTCTCGATCGCGAGGAGGCCGACGCGATCGTCGGGGTGATTGATGAGCGGCGCGACGACAGCAGCGGCGACGCGCGCCTGGGGCTGCTCGCCATGATCGCGCAGCCACTCGAGGGTGAGCAGCAGGCGATCGGGATCGCTCGATCGCAGCAGGCGCTCGACGGCGCCCTCGCTCCCGAGCGCGAGGTCGACCCGCGCCTGCAAGATCGCCGCGAGCCGATCGGTCGCACGCTGCAGGTCGGCGGCGAGCTCGGTTTGACCTTCGATCTCGACGAGCACCGTGACATCCAAGCCCGCGTCGCCGAGCCGCTCGGCGAGCTCCTTGGGCGACTCGACGTGGAGCCGAACCATGAGATCGCGCCCGCGCTTGGTCGTGTCGGGGAGCTCGCGGTACTCGAGCGCCGCGATCAAGGCGTGCCCACGGGCGCCGCTGCGTTGATCACGCTCCGCCGGGGAGAAGCTCGGCGAGCCCTCGAGCGAGCGGCGAAGGATCGACTGGACCCGATCCTCGGAGAGCGCCGGGCCACCGTGGGCGTCGATCGAGATCAACTGGAGATGGAAGGGCTGAGGGTCGGGATCGCTGCACCCCATGCCGAACGGGAGACCAATCCCGAGCACGAGCGCGAACCCAACGAGGTGCTTGCAGCGGACCATCACGGACAGACGGCGATCCGCGTGCCGTCCCCGGCCACCATAGCTGGTTTTTGCGGCTCGAGAGTCACTGCCAATCGAGAGTGTAGCCCGCTCGCCGCGCAAATTCCTCGGCCCAGCGGCGAGCGAGCTCGGCGATCGGCGGGACCGGAGCGGGGCTGACGGCGGCGACGCTGGTCATGCGGATCTCGGGGATGCCGCATGAGACCAGGGAGCTGAACAGGTGCGGGGCGACGTCGAGGTTGATCGACATGCCCTGCACGCTGATCCCGCGGCTGATGTGCACGCCGATCGAGGCCATCTTGGTGTCGCCGCGCCACACGCCCGGGTGGTCCATGCGAAACTGCGTGCCCTCGACGCCGAGCTGCTCGAACAAGGCGATGGTGGTCTCGGCCATGCGCACGATGTGCTCGCGGATCTTGCGGCCGACCTCCACCACTGGATAGGCGACCAGCTGCCCCGGCGCGTGGAGCGTGACCTCGCCGCCGCGCGGGGTCTCGCAGACCGCGACCTGCTCGGCGGCCAACTGCTCGGCGGACCAGAGCACATCCTCGCGGCTCGCACGCCGACCGAGGGTCAGGGTCGGGGGGTGCTCGACCATGAACAAGGTCTCGGGCGCGAGGCCCTCGATGACCGCCTCACGGACGCGCAGCTGCTCATCGAGGCAGCTCGCGAAGGGCTGGGTCCCGAGCCAGCGGCCGCGTAAGGGACGCGTGAGCGCGTCGCTCATGAGACGCTCCGGTTCAGGTGTCCAGCCCACCGATCGACTCGATCAGATCGGCGTCGAGCACGGGGACCCGGACCTCGAAGGCCTTGACCCCGATGCTCTGGCGCAACAACCACCGAGCGAAGTCCCGAGCGTGAATCACGCGAGCGTCGTTCCCGGAGCCCGCGGGCTCCGCGGCGCCATCGGACATCGCGAACACCAAGGTGCTACCGCAGCCGTTGCGCTCAGCCTCGCCGTCCCACAGCTTGGGCTCGAGGCTGGTCTTGCGCGGGACGATGAGGACCAAGGTCCGCCCGTCATCCTCGTCGGCCTCGGGGTCTTCGACCACGAGCTTGCCGAGGCCGCGCGAGGGCGGCAGGGTCGCGACCAAATTGAACTCCTCGCGGTCGAGCCACATCCTTACGAGCGCTTCGAGAGATCGCGCCCCAAGTGATTGCAACCACAAGAGAAGTTGGTTCTCGGTCTCGCTCTCGAGCGCGACGAGAGCGGCCCTCGCAGCGTGCTCGGCGGCCGCGGCTTTGTCGGGCAGTCGGCTGCCGCGGAGCTGGTAGCGCGCGTCCCCGCGGACGGCGAAGCGCGAGGCGTCGCCGCGGCGGTGGATGTCGAGGAGGATCGAGGCGGTCACGGCCCGCTCGATCTCTGAGATCTCACCGCCGAGCACGTCGTGCGTCGCGAGGTTCTCGGCGATCTGGCGGATGTGGAGCGAGCGCGATCCGGCCTCGGCGAGGACCGTGGCGACCTTGTCGAGGAGGTTGGTCAGCTCGCCGCCGCGGGTCCCGGCGGACCGGCCGCTGCCGGGCTCGGACCACTCGACCCGACGGCCCCGACGACGACGCCGACGCTTGCGCCGACCCCCGCCCTCGTCACGCTCGCGCTCACGCTCACGCTCACGCTCACGCTCGCGCTCACGCTCGCGGCCGCCGTCGTCATCGCGACGCGTCTTGCGTCCAACCTCGATCACCTCGGGACCCGATCCTGGGACTTTTTGCATGGCTTCGAGCTCTTCTCGCAGCTCCGGCCGATCGACGGCTAGGCGCGACATGGCGTTCGCGATCACCAAGGCGACGTCGGTATCGCCTTCGAGGCCGGACCCCTCGGGGCCACGAAACCGGACCTTGCTGGGGTCGAGCTCGGGCATCGGCAGCTGGGCTGGGACGGGTTCGGCGCGCTGTTCAGCGTCGACCGCCACCGCCACCGCCCCAACCACAGCCGGCTCGGCGTCCTCGCGCACGGGCCTTCGGCGCCGCGTGGGGGCCCGCGATTCCCTCGACACTTTCGAGGAAGCGCTGGCTTTCTTCGCGGATTTGCTGGGCTTTTTTCGCCCGGCCGGGTCGCGGGGATCGTCGCCGTCGTCATCGCCGGCGTCGTCACCATCGTCACCATCG
>Ga0114946_10000504_pt1 | contig 26192 bp, 24 predicted proteins | sample WalLakDeSediment_FD_88676 | JGI IMG/M metagenome (GOLD analysis project Ga0114946, IMG submission 88676) | Lake sediment microbial communities from Walker lake, Nevada to study Microbial Dark Matter (Phase II) - Walker Lake 11/02/13 Deep Sediment | ecosystem: Environmental > Aquatic >... | reverse complement strand
CTAACGTTCTCTCAAACGTTTTACCTTTCGTCCTATTTAGTGAGACGTATCCTCTCCCGCATACATAGGCTCCCAAAGGATCGAGCACGTATGCCGGTAGACACCATATAAGCGTCTCAGCCTCATCCATCGGCCTAAGAAGTTAGGTTTTGATGCACCGTTCTCAGGCACACGGCCCCATTTAATTACCTATCAAAGGTTCTCTACACTAGCCTGTGGACAGAGTGAAGTTGTTGCCTCCTTTACGCTCTCCAGAAAAGCTGACTATCGCATCTCTGAATCCACAAAAAGGAGCCGACAGCGTCCCGAATGTGGTGGAAAAAAGAATCGGCATATCCTACCCTATAGAAAAGCCAAATAAGAACAAGGGAGGATATGCCGATGGAGAAAGGATACCACAAGGTACAGGAATTGACCATGTCAGAGCTGGGGCTATCGCTGGAAGAGCTTGCCGGGCAACCGCTGGAGCTGTTCGCCCGGGAGGGAGCAAAGCTGCTGTTGACCGTAGCCTTGGAGGAAGAGGTGACCGAGGCTCTGAAGCGCCGACCCTATGAACGCAGCCAGGGTAAGGTCGTCGGCTACCGCAATGGTCGCCGGGAGCGTCAGGTAAGCTGCGGCGCCGGCATTATTGAGATACCGGTACCCCGAGTTTCAGATACCGAAGAGACCTTTCGTTCCCAGTTACTTGAAGCCTGGCAGCGCCGTAGCAAGCTCCTGGAAGAGACGATTCCACTGCTCTACGTAGAGGGGTTATCGACGAGAGACTTCAAACGAGCGCTCAAGCCGCTATGGGGAAAGAGTGGTCTCTCCCGCTCCAGTGTTTCACGGGCGAATAAAGCCCTCAAGGAAGCCTTCAACAACTGGCGCCGTCGTGACCTATCCCTCGAGGAGATAATTTACCTCTTTCTGGACGGCATCTACCTGGGAGTAAGGGGTAACAGTCGTAATAAGGAAGCTGTGCTGGTAGCCCACGGTATCACTCGCGAAGGGAAACGGGTAGTCCTGCACCTGAGCCTCGGGGGTAGGGAAAGCACCGAGTCATGGAAGGGAGTGCTGAATGATCTGGTGGAGCGTGGCTTAAGACGACCTCAGCTATTCATCACCGATGGTAACCAGGGACTACTTAAAGCGATAAAAGATATCTGGCCTGAAGTTGCCCGGCAGCGCTGTGCCGTCCACCGTATCCGGAATGTACTGGCTAGGGTGCCCAAGAAGAAGCAGGATGAGGTCAGGAAAGCAGTGTATCGCATCTTCTACGCGGCCTGTCTTGACGATGCCCGTGATGAAGCCAAGCAGTTTCTGTCCCGCTACAGCCAGGAGTTCCCCACTGCTTGTGAGACCTTAGCCAGACACCTCGAGGAATGCCTCACCTTTTACCGCTTCCCCGAGCGTCACTGGAAACACATCCGCACCAGCAATGTCATCGAGCGAGCCTTTAAGGAGGTTAAGAGAAGGACCAAGGTGGTCGGCCGCTTCCCGAATGAAACCTCGGCCCTGGTGATGGTTTTCAGTATTCTGGATGAGGAGCGGTTAAAGTGGCAGAAAGTCAGGATGAAAGCTGAGGATATCGCCTGGATAGAGGAGGCATCAAAGGCGTTGGAGCAGGAGCCAATCAAACTGGAATTCTTAGAGGAAGCACTGGTTGCTTAAAGGGATTGACTGAGATGGCAGAAGGGTATAGGATATGGCCAGATCGAATTTCCACCAGTTATGGGACGCAGCCCATATTATGTATATACTTGTGAATGTAATCCGAAGTTGCTTCGTACGAAACAAGTACCGAAGGAGCAAGCAGTGGGGCAAAAACAGCGCGAGCCTTCTCGTGAGCTGTTAGAGAAAGTCATGGCTGTGGCAGATGCCAAGTCTGTGGTTCCGACAGGTGCCAGGCTTTACCTGAACGATTGGGGCGTCTACTGTCGTATGAATCGTCTCCCCGGCGGCGGGCGCCTGTACCAAGCAGGCGGGAAGTTCATTGCTAAGCTGCGATTCATAGTCGAGACCAATGGCTCGATAGTGGTCCGCAAATATAGGCCGGGTGGCTGGGAGTGTGCTTTAGAAGCCACTTATAACTATGCCAGACTTTCGCGTACATACTTAGAAGCAAAGCTGAAACTCTTAGAAGCAGAGCAGGAATTTTCGAACCTGCCAAATGGCCAGTGCATTGAGAACAGGGTTTTGCTCGTTGAGAAATTGGTCAACGAGAGACCTGATTGGACATGGCCGTTCTTGGGCACCGTGTATTCTGAAGCAGGGAGATTCAAGGATGCGGAGATGGTGTATATTAAGGGCATAGAAATGTGGCCGAACACTTCTTCCCCTCATGACTATTTGGCAGAGTTCTACTTGTATGCCCTTGCCAACGCAGGGCTGCTGTCACCGCCAGACGACTTCTCCCATCCCGAATGGGCGAAGGTGTCTCTCAATGATATCGGATACACTTTTGTGCAAGTCATTCGCTTGGCGGAGAAACACGTCGCAGAGGCTCTCAGGCTGGCACCGCCAAAGGACTCAGCGTTACGGGGGTCTTTGCGGGAGAAGCTATCTGTACTGAGGCGTCTTCCTGAAGCATTGTCGACACTGGGAACGGATGAGCTAGAGTTGCGACAAACCCAACAGATGCTTGAGAATAATCCTGATGAAGCTGTGCACAGGATTGAACAAATAGTGTCTCGAAACCCAGATTCAGCGCCAGGCTGGGAGGGCTTGGGTCTCGGATATATGAAAACTGGTAGAGCCAGGGATGCAGAACGTGCTCTACTCAAGGCGATAAGCTTGTCTCCGAGGGACCCCGGTCCTCATCTGAACATGAGCACCCTATACAAGGTTGTCATGGGCGCTTTGAGAGGTGTGACAGCGCCGCCAGGTGTAGTAACGCCGCCAGGTTACGGCGATATATTTGGTGATATAACGCTAGAAGCGCTGGGTTGTAGCTATGAGTACGCTCGCAAAATGGCCGAGGAACACGCCCACGAAGTTCTCAAACTTACCGGCGACAAGGAATTCAGAAGGGCTGCGAGGAACAGCCTAGAAGAAATCAGGATGCTTGATAATATCTGAAAAGTATAGCCATGTTTATTAGGTCACGCGGTCTGAGAAAGAAATAGTAGCAATGGAAGCTCACAATGCGAATATTCTTTACGGGACATGAGACGGGCAAGTTTCCAGATGGTCGTGTGGAACTTCAGATTAGGTTTGGTGACAAACGAGTGAAACCATATACGAGCGATGCAGCAAAATATACATGGACCCCAAAATGGGATGACCTGCAACTCATATTTCTTCTATCTTACACAGTTGAACGGCTGAACCGAGGACACCATTTCGAATCCCTCGTTCAGGTTGCAGAAGAGGTTTACACCCATTACAAGGAATATATATAGAAAACCCAAAAGCTGGTTACGATAAATGGGGCTTCAAAACGTGAGCCTAGCAATGCGACGACTTCCAACACTAATCGGGCTGGCAATCCTGACTCTGGCTTCAGGGTTGTGGATAGGGTGCAGTCAAAGCCCGGAACCCGGTGATGCCATACTAAAGGATAAGCCCAACTGGAGTGAAGCGCAGGTTATAGACTACCTCTACGCCTATGTGACCAAGAAAGCCGAGCAGTTCTTGGATTATGAAGGTGTAGTTTTGAAAATGAAATTGGATTATCATTTTTTGAATGCGGTGCATGTTGCTAATATAGAGGCAATTCGAGAGGCAACCAGACTGCCACTGGAGAAGACTTCCCTGGAATTCTACAGTTTAGCGATTTGTTCAGTTCAGCGTTATTTGCCCTAACGGTCAAAAGAAAGGGCGGCGTTTCAGAATGTATTGAAACGCCGCCCTCATATGTTGCTAACGGCCTCCGTTAAGCATTCAAGACATCCTTGTTTATGGCCGTTATTGCTTTCTAATACTCTTCAATCAGGCGAGGTCGAAGCGGTCAAGGTTCATTACCTTGTTCCACACCGCTACAAAATCTTGCACGAACTTCTCCTGGGATTCCTCACATCCGTAGACTTCCGCAAATGCCCGGAGCTGAGAGTTCGAACCGAAGATGAGGTCGACACGGGTGCCGGTCCACTTGAGTTCGCCCGTGGCGCGATCGCGACCCTCGAACACGTCTTTGTCTTTTGAGGTTGCCTTCCAGGCCGTGCCCATGTCGAGCAGATTCACGAAGAAGTCATTGGTGAGCGTCTCCGTCCGCTTGGTGAAGACGCCGTGTTGGGTCTGGCCGAAATTACTATTCAGTACGCGCATACCGCCGACGAGCACCATCATTTCGGGTGCGGTCAACGTCAGCAATTGCGCCTTGTCTACCAGCAACTCCTCGGCCGATACGGCATAGCGGGTCTTCTGATAGTTACGGAAGCCGTCCGCGACCGGCTCGAGCACGGAGAAGGAGGCGACATCGGTTTGCTCCTGAGAGGCGTCCATGCGTCCCGGCGTGAACGGCACCTTCACGTTGTGTCCTGCTTTCTTCGCCGCCGCTTCGACGCCTGCGCACCCACCTAGAACGATCAGGTCAGCGAGCGAGACCTTCTTCCCACTCTGCTGCGAATTGTTGAAAGCGCTCTGGATTCCCTCCAGGGTCTTTAGCGCTTTCGCCAGTCGGTCGGGCTGGTTTACTTCCCAGTCCTTTTGCGGCGCCAGACGAATGCGGGCACCGTTGGCCCCGCCGCGCTTGTCGGAGCCACGGAACGTGGACGCCGAAGCCCAGGCGGTCGAGACCAGCTCCGAGACCGACAGTCCCGAGGCAAGGATCTTACCTTTAAGGTCTGCGATGTCCTTCTCGTCGATTAGCTTATGATCAACTGCGGGCACCGGGTCTTGCCAGGTAAGTTCCTCTGCCGGGACCTCCGGGCCGAGATAGCGCGAGCGGGGGCCCATGTCGCGATGGGTCAGCTTGAACCATGCCCGAGCGAACGCATCCGCGAATTCCGCAGGGTTCTGCTGGTAGCGCCGCGCTATCGGCTCGTAAATAGGGTCGAACTTCAGGGAGAGGTCCGCCGTGGTCATCATCGGCCGGTGCTTCTTTGACGGGTCATGCGCGTCAACCACCATGTCCTCTTCGGCCACGTCCTTGGCCAGCCACTGGTTCGCCCCGGCCGGGCTCTTGACCAGCTCAAACTCGTATTTGAACAGCGTGTTCAGATAGCCCATATCCCATTTGGTCGGTCTCGGCTTCCAGGCACCTTCCAGACCACTGGTTATCGTATCGCCACCTTTGCCCGTACCAAATTTGCTCTTCCAGCCGAGGCCCTGTTCCTCGATACCAGCGGCTTCAGGCTCAGGGCCCACATGCGACGCAGGGCCGGCGCCGTGACATTTGCCAAACGTGTGCCCGCCAGCGACGAGAGCGACGGTCTCCTCATCGTTCATCGCCATGCGGGCGAAAGTCTCGCGGACATCACGGCCCGAAGCGACCGGGTCAGGATTGCCATTCGGTCCTTCCGGGTTCACGTAAATCAGGCCCATCTGCACGGCGGCAAGAGGATTTTCGAGTTCCCTGTCACCGGAGTAACGCTTGTCGCCAAGCCACTCGCTCTCGGAGCCCCAGTAAACGTCCTCTTGCGGCTCCCAGACGTCCTCACGCCCGCCGCTAAAACCGAAGGTCTTGAAGCCCATCGATTCAAGCGCGCAGTTGCCGGCGAGAACCATGAGGTCGGCCCAGGATATCTTGCTGCCGTATTTCTGCTTGATTGGCCATAGCAGCCGGCGCGCCTTGTCGAGGTTTGCATTGTCCGGCCAGCTGTTGAGGGGCGGAAAGCGCTGGGTGCCGTCCCCCGCGCCCCCGCGGCCGTCACCCATGCGGTATGTGCCGGCGCTGTGCCACGCCATCCGGATGAACAGTCCACCGTAGTGACCGTAATCGGCTGGCCACCAGTCCTGTGAGTCAGTCATCAGCGCATAGAGGTCCTTCTTCACAGCCTGCAGGTCGAGTTTCTTGAATTCCTCAGCGTAGTTGAAATCCTTGCCCATCGGATTGCTCAGGTGAGAGTTCTGATGAAGAATCTTGAGGTTTAGCTGGTTCGGCCACCATTCACGGACCGACGTGCCACCGCCGGCAGTGGGTTTGCCAGTTCTGCCTGTTACCGGGCACTTGCTATTTTCATCCATAATGTTCCTCCTTTTCGTTGTCCGAACTTTTGCATTGTGCGGCTATATTATCAACCTGATACATCAGTTATATAGACAGGTAACCTGATCTCAATTCTTTGTTCTCCATCTGCTTTGTTAATGTCGGTGAGGTAAACCTCTTCGGCTGGCCCACAGACCTCCAGGCTATTTGTGTTTATCCAGGACTGGAGTTTTTCATATGATGCAGACGTTTTACGGTAGGAACCTTCATGTATTATCGCGGCCACTCTTGTTGCCGGTATTCTTTTTACACCGGTTTTTGGCCCTTCATCAAAATGCTCCTGAGCATCTAATCCGGCAGGATAGCACACCTCACAGATAAGGTCATTCATGGCAACATCTTGTGGCGTATTATAATAGAAACCGCTCGGCGAACCCACGCTTTTTATTCCATTCCTGGATGAGTAATCCGAGAGTTTAGCAAGCATTTCGGGCAGTTGCCGCCAGGCGCCCCTGCATGACAGATAAAACACTTTTCTCTCCGGCAGGTCTTTTGTTGAGATAGTCTGCTGGCTCATACCTCTGGACTCCATCGTAAAGGTAGAAACTACTCTATAAGCTTAAACATTTTCTTCGGCGCTCCACACACCGGGCACTTGTCCGGAGCCTCTCCTTCAACTGTATTGCCACAGACCTGACACACGTAAAACGGTTTTAGCTCCTTGGCGGTGCCTTTCTCCATGTCGCTAAGCGCCTCTTGGTACAGGCCGTGGTGAATTTTTTCCACCTTGTTAGCAAGGTTGAAGCTGTCAGCAGCCTTCTTTTCACTTTCACTATTAGCGGTTTCAATAAACTGGGGATACATCTCCGTAAACTCGTGATTTTCGCCGCCAATAGCTGTCTGTAGATTTTCCCTGGTAGACTTAATACCCTGCAGCACTTTCAAATGATTCCGGGCATGGACAGTCTCGGCTTCCGCTGCAGCTCTGAATAACTGTGCTATGCGTTTCTGGCCCTCTGTTTCCGCTTTCTCCGCGAAGAACAGATACTTGCGATTAGCCTGGGACTCACCAGCAAAGGCAAATTCAAGATTTTCTTTGGTACTCATTTCAACCTCCTTTAATTCCACCTTGACATCATCAGATAAATGGGAGATAATAGATAGTAATAGTTACTAATATTGTAGAGCAAAGGTATATAAGATGTCAAGAGGGTCAAAACAGAGAGATACAATTTTACGAGTCGTTATGGACTCTAAAGATCACCCCAGAGCTGACTGGGTATACGAACAAGTAAGAACGGAAATCCCAAATATCAGCATGGGTACGGTTTACCGTAATCTAAGGTATTTAGCACAATCCGGAGAGATTCGACAACTGGATTTGGCTGATGGCACCAGCCGTTTTGATGGAAACACTGACAGCCACTACCATTTTAGATGTGAAAGATGTGGCCACATATTCGATTTAGATGAGCCGGTAGACCGGTCAATTAGCGAGAGGGTGGCTAAAAGCACCGGCTTCAAAGTTTACCGGCAGCGTATGGAGCTAATCGGATTGTGTAATGCTTGCCAAGCGAACGCTTATGGTAATCCATGAAAAATGACGTTTATCCGCTGGCGTGATGAAATATGTTAAAAGTAAAAGAAGGAAATACAATGGGCGTGGAAAAAGTAGGCGAAAAGTATCGGTGCAATATCTGCGGTAATGAGGTTACTGTTACCAAGGCTGGAGGAGGTACACTGGTGTGCTGCGGTGAAGACATGGAGAAAGTCGCCTGAAATAACGGGCTGATAGAATCCCCTAATAGAATCGTAACGGAGGTGAAATCGTGAAGGGAGTTCTAATTGCATACTTCAGCCTGACAGGCAAGACGGAGAGTATGGCCCAATACGTAGCTGAGGGCGTGCGTTTCGCCGGATGCCAGGCGACAATAAAGAAGATATCAGATCTTAAGAATGCTGGTGACTTGGAAGGTTATGATGGTTACATTTTCGGCTCGCCGACTTATCACCGGGATATGGCTGAACCTATGAAGACCTTTCTTTTTCTGGCAAAAAAGGCCAATCTTGAAGGAAAGCTGGCAGGAGCCTTTGGCTCATATACTCACAGCGGTGACGCCCCAGCTATCATCTTCGATACCATGCAATACGTATACAAGATGCAGCCTTCCGAACGCGGCTCTTTTAATCTGAAAGAGGCCGTTGTCGAAACCAGTGAAGGCATGCGAGCCTGCCAAGACTACGGAAGGGTATTCAGCGAAAAGCTTGAAGCCGGAAAGCAGTCTTAATGCTGGTTCAGATACGGTTTCAAAATGGGTAATGAAAGGGGTGATATATGAATTTAGGCGAGTATTTTGATCGAGCTAAAGGATATGGCATTCTGGCCACCGCAGATGCCACTGGCAAAGTAAACGCTGCTATCTATGCCCGCCCATACTTTAGCGACGATAACACAGCAGTATTTATCATGGCGGAGCGTCTCACTCATGAAAACCTAAAAACCAATCCGTGGGCAACCTATCTCTTTATTGAATCCGGACAGGGATATTCCGGCAAACGTCTATACCTTAAGAAATCAAAGGAAGAACAGAATGCCGAGCTTCTCAGCGCGATATGCCGTAAATGTGACTATTCCCATTATGATGTGGGTAATCGGTACATCGTCTATTTCAACGTTGAGAATGTCTTACCTTTGATAGGAGACAAGTGACCCATTGAGAAGCAACGAGGAGGATTGATATGGAACACAAATTACCTGAACTACCCTATGCAAAGGATGCGCTGGCTCCCGCCATATCCGCCGAGACCCTGGAATACCACTACGGCAAACATCACAAGACATACGTTGACAATCTCAATAAGCTGATAGCCGGTACTGAATTTGAGAGCCTCCCTTTGGAAAACATCGTAAAGACGGCATCCGGTGGTGTTTTTAACAATGCTGCCCAAATCTGGAACCACACTTTCTACTGGAACTGCTTATCGCCAAAAGGCGGCGGCGAACCTTCTGGAACTGTTGCCACTGCTCTAACCAAGAACTTTGGTTCCTTTGCTCAGTTCAAGGAGAAGTTCACCAATGCTGCGGTGACATTATTCGGCTCAGGATGGGCTTGGCTGGTGGAGAATCCTGACGGCAGTCTCGCCATAGAAGCCACGAGCAACGCAGGCAATCCACTGAAGGATGGAAGGAAACCGTTACTCACGTGTGATGTCTGGGAACACGCTTACTACATCGACTACAGGAACGCCAGAGCAAAGTATGTAGAAGCCTTCTGGAAGCTGGTTAACTGGGATTTCGTCAGCCAGAACTTAACACAGAAATAGAAAGACAAGGCTCTCCGGTTGACTCAATAGTGTACTCCTGAAGATACAGAGAGAGCAAAGGAGAGATGTTTGATGATACAGCCTGGTACTAAAGCACCCGATTTCAAACTAAAAGACCAGAATGGCAAAGCAGTGAACTTATCAAGCTTCAAGGGCAAGAAGGTATTGCTTTCTTTCAGGCCTCTGGCGTGGACAGCCGTTTGCCATGACCAGATGATATTGCTTGAGGAAAACCACCTTCGTTTCGACGAGTTGAACACGGTCGCATTAGGCATTGGCGTTGACTCTGTGCCATCTAACAAAGCTTGGGCGCAATCGATGGGTATCAAGAACACAAGGCTCCTCTCCGATTTCTGGCTCCATGGGGAGACTGCGAAGTTGTACGGTATTTTTAGAGAAAAGGATGGTTTTTCAGAGAGAGCAAACATCATCATCGATGAGGACCAGAAAGTAATATTCACCAAGGTGTACCCCACGTCTCAATTGCCGGATTTTGAGGAAATCTTGTCACTTCTGGAGAAATAGGCTGAGGGCAGGAAACTGCGATGAACAAGGCAATGTGCTCGCTCAACTTCATGTATAGCATGGAAAGATTTGCCACGGCAATCTACCGGGTGCAAAAAGGCGGTTTTAATAATACAACAATTTTTGAGAAATTAACGTATGCCGTTGATAATGAACATCAGCATGCTTTGAAGCTCAGAAACCGAATTATTGAACTAGGAAAGACTCCGACCAGGCTGGCATTACTATTTCAAATCGCTGGCAGTATGCTCGGTGGAATGAGCAGATGTTTCAGCAAAACACTGGCGCTTAAGGTGGACGTCGCAATCGAAAAAAGGGCAGTGAAGGACTATAGTTACTTCCTTAAGACGATGTATTTTGATGACGCGACGCAGGAGCTGATAAAGAGCATTATAGCCGACGAAGAGTTACACATAAGGAACTGGCAGGATTCCATTAAAATGCTGAAAAGCAAAACATGAAGCATTCTTGGATTTACACCAATATAAGCGTGGTGATAAGCGGTGAACCATAGAAAACCTAATCGTTTAACCAAAGAGACGAGCCCGTATCTACTACAACATGCGGATAACCCGGTAGACTGGTATCCCTGGGGCGACGAGGCCCTGACACGTGCTAGAACCGAAGATAAGCCGATACTCCTCAGCATCGGCTATTCAGCCTGTCACTGGTGCCATGTCATGGCGCATGAGTCCTTTGAGAACAAAGAGATTGCCAGACTCATGAATGAGAATTTCGTCAACATCAAGGTTGACAGAGAAGAGCGCCCTGACCTCGATACGGTCTATATGGAAGCGGTACAGTCGATTACCGGCCGTGGCGGCTGGCCTTTAACGGTTTTTTTAACCCCTGAAGGTAAGCCATTCTTCGGCGGCACATATTTTCCGCCTGAAGATGGGCGTGGCCTGCCCGGCTTTCCCCGCGTTCTCAGAGCAGTGGCTGACTCTTACCGAAACCGCCGCAGCGAGGTGGAGCGGGCGACCGAGCAAATAATGACGGCGCTTAGTTATAAGACTGATGTTAATGCCACCACTGAACAGCTAGGAGCAGACATCCTCAACGAGACATATCTGGCTCTTAAGCCGGACTTTGACAGTAAGAATGGCGGTTTCGGTTCAGCCCCCAAATTTCCACAGCCCCTAGTACTCGATTTCTTACTGACATATTATCATCGTACCGGGGATAAAGAGGCTCTGGACATGGTCACCCTTACTCTGGAGAAGATGGCAAAGGGTGGCATTCATGACCAGATAGGCGGCGGCTTTCACCGGTATTCCACGGACAGCCGCTGGCTGGTGCCGCACTTTGAGAAGATGCTCTACGATAATGCTCTGCTCAGCCGAGTGTACTTGCATGCATACCTGGTTACCAAGAAACCTTTGTTCCGGCGCATAGCTGAGGAGACAATCGACTACGTTCTCAGGGAGATGACCGGTCCGGAAGGAGGCTTTTACAGCACACAGGACGCCGATACCGAAGGTATGGAAGGCAGGTACTATCTCTGGACGCCTGATGAAATTACCGAAGCCCTCGGCGGCGAAAAAACTGGCGAAGTGAATGACTACTTCGGTGTTACCGCAAGAGGAAATTTTGACGGTCAAAATATCCTTCATATTGCCGGAAATCTCATAGGGGAAGAACCGGACGTCATCAAGCAGGCCAGGGCATCTCTGCTCAAGATGCGCCAGAGGCGAGTCCGGCCGGCCCGGGATGATAAGATATTAGCCTCCTGGAACGGGCTGATGCTGGCCAGCCTGGCTGAAGCGGCGGTTGTTTTTAACCGTAATGACTACCTGGAGGCGGCAGTCGCTAACGGTTCCTTCCTGCTGGATTCAATGACTTATGAAGGATATCTTAAGCATACCTACAAAGATGGCGAAGCCAGTATTGATGGTTATCTTGACGACTATGCGCTGGTCATTGATGGTTTACTGAATCTACATCAGGCCACTTTCGGTGGGAGGTGGCTAAAGGAAGCCGTCAGACTGACCGAGCTTATGGTTGAGGAGTTCTGGGACGAATCTGACGGTATGTTCTATGACACAGGCAAACGGCATCAAGCTCTGTTTATTCGCCCAAGAAACGTTCACGACGGGGCACTACCCTCGGGAACATCGGCAGCCACTCTGGCACTCATAAAAGTCTCCCGGCTTACCGGCAATGAGGAATTGGAACAGATAGCGGTAAAGTCGCTGCAGAATGTGCGGGAAACCATGTCCCGTTATCCGCTTGGCTTTGGCAACTGGCTATGTGCCCTGGACTTTCACCTGTCCGAGCCGAAGGAAATTGCCATTGTTGGTTCACGGGATAATCCGATGACAATGGAATTATTGCGTGCTCTTTTCGATATCTGGCTCCCAAACAAAGTCATCGCCGCCCTTGACCCGGATGACCTGGCTGCCATGAACAGCTTGATGCTTCTTAAGGACAGGGGTATGATTAATAACCAGTCGACTGTATATTTATGTGAGCGCAATTCATGCCGAACGCCCGTAAATGATCCGAATTTGCTTCGTGAGCAGTTGCACAAAGGAGACAATCCTAAAACCATTGATCCTGATGAAGAGACTAAAAATTACAACAAGGAGGCTAATTTACAATGAATCTACCGGAGTACATTTCAAAAGTCTGGCCCCAGGAGAAGCGTGGCGTCGGCCTGGCCGACATCAAAGAAGTAAGCCCGCATGACGCCGCTTACAGGCGTTGGTGACGTCGAAGGTTGAGTTGCTGTTTCAGTAGGTGCGGACGTTGTTGTGGGTGCGGGAACAGGCGTTGAGGGAGCAGAGCCTCCACAGGCGTTTATGCTCAAGAGTAACGCTACTGTCACGAATATCAGCAGGAGTCGTTTCATACCTTAACCCTTCAGCCTCAATGCTTTCCCCGAAAACACCTGCTTACTGGCCAAATTTCTTAGGCCATACGGCACCATGTAAACAACCCGAAGCCCTCGCATCTTGTCTTGCTTGACTCTTGGTCTCATTTTACCCTGATGGCATATGCTTGTAAATCACCCATCAACCAACAGGCAGCCGCACTACTCATCGAATCGCTACCAGCCCGGCGCTCAACAATCTGCAATTATGTTCAATCGGGTAACAATATACTCCAGCTGGTAGTTGCCGGAAATCGAATCTACATTCTAATCGCTGAAGCTGCATCTCCGGATGAATCGTTATTCTTTGGCAAAAAAAGTTTAATGGAACTGATTCCAACTATTAGAAGCAAGGTTTCCTCAATAGAGCTTACTCTCCTCCCATTCCCGAGAATACCGAGGAAATAATTGCAATAGAATACAGCCGATCAACTGCCGCCCTGAATTATATTGGTAACCATGGGGTAGACCCAGACTTATGATAGTGGCTTTGATTTAAATCCGCGTTTATCATTATCCTTTCGGCTGTCGCCATGGTCCGCTAATTACAGGTTGGTTTATTTAAATTGCGATACTCCGGATGCTGTGGTCGAAGTAGTACAAAAATGGGATATCCGTCACAAACTCGTGGGCAGAAACGCTATTAAAAACCAGTCTTAATCCAGTGCAAATTCGTCCAGATAATCCGGCACGGAGACCTCCCAGCCCTTTTGTTGCCTGATAGCCTCTGCCAGGCTATTGGCAGCATCTTCTTCGCCGTGAACCACAAAAATACGGCGTGGGGCTTGCTTCAACCCATAAATCCAGCGTAGAAGCTGGTCTTTATCCGCGTGCGAGGAAAATCCGTGCATCTGGAGAATCCGTGCTTTAATGGGGTAGTAATCACCGAGTATTCTAACTTCTTCTGGGAGCTGTACGATATTTCTCCCCAGGGTGCCCACCGCCTGGTAACCGGCAAACATAACAGTGCTTTCCGGACGGCTGATGTTAGAAATCAAGTGAAACTTAATACGGCCGCCGGTTGCCATCCCCGAACCGGCAATGATTATAGACGGATCCCGGAGGTTATTAAGCTGTTTTGATTCTTCGGCATTTTGCACGAATCTAAGCCCAGGAAATTCGAACGGCGTTTTATTCTGCCGGATTAAATCCATCATTTCTTCATCAAAAAGCCCCGCATAATTTTTAAAAATATTAGTAATATTGGCAGCCATCGGACTATCCAGATACACATTCACCGGAGGGATGAGACGGGAATCCAGCGCCTGGTAGAGGTAATAGAGGATATCCTGAGCGCGTTCCAGAGCAAAGCTGGGGATAATGAGGTGGCCACCGGCTTTCAGAGTGGAATTTACTATTTCCACCAATTCTTCGAATATCGTATCTTCTTCTGGCAGCGAACGCTCTCCATAGGTTGATTCGGTTACTAAATAATCAGCTTGTTCGAAGATTGTCGGGTTGCGAATTATAGGACGATCCCACCGCCCGATGTCCCCAGAGAAAATAAAACGGCGCCGATCATTTTTGTTTTCCACCAATATTTCTACCATTGCGGCGCCCAATACATGCCCAGCATTATGAAAGACCGCCGTAATCCCCTCCCCAAGGTTCACTTTTTGTAAATATTTTACCGGCGATAATAATGGGAAGCAATCTTCGGCATCTTGTATGGTATACAAAGGTAACTCCGGGTGTGGGGGTTTTACGCCTCTTCTCTGGTGGCGTTTCTTTTTATTCTCGGCGTCCATCATCTGAATTTTGGCAGAATCCAGCAGCATTACCCTTGCAATATCACTGGTGGCTTCTGTACAATAGATCCGGTTTTTAAAACCTCGACTCACGAGCCTGGGTGTATAACCGCTGTGGTCCAGATGGGCATGGGTTAATAATACGGCATCTATACTATCCGGGGCTACCGGAAATGGATTCCAGTCACGCGCCCTGAGTCCCCGTTCCTGGTGGAAACCGCAATCAATCAATAGCCTTTTACTATTGGCTTCCAGTAAAAACCGGGAGCCAGTGACATTTTTGCTCGCCCCCAAAAATTTTAGTTTAATATCCATCTTGTTCCTCCCCAACCATATCATTTAGATAAGCTATCATAACAAATCACCCGTGGAGTCTCTCAGACTGGTTACCGTTAGCATCAAGGTGCTGGCGGAAATAGCCCTTGCGGTACAATAATGTCATGCCGACCATAGGGACACCTAAATCGACGGCGGCACGCAGGGTGTCTCCCGCTAGAATACCAAGGCCGCCGCTATAGGTGGGCATCCCGGGGTCAATACCCACCTCCATCGAGAAGTATGCAATTGCTGGTGAGGGAACTACTGCTTTGGGCGCTCTTGCCCTCGTAAATTCTCCTTTTTCATATTATCACTCCCTCCGGACACACTTTACCGTCAAGAGCGGCCAGTTCCGGCGCAGTCAGTAGGTCTCCGCGGGATGTACTAATCAATCTTGCTGTCTCTTCCAGAATATGCGCCCAGGTACAGCGGTTTACAAAGAGCATTCCGGGGACATTAAGGGTTCCGCCGTGGTTGATATAGCCAAGGGCGCCAGTCCGGTCGTTACCGGTGTTAAGAGGCTGTAGCGTCCCGATGACCACTTCAGGGCGGGTATGGGTCACGAATACACGAGTCTGTACAGAGTCAGGATAAAGCTCTTCCCGCTGTCTCGATGGTGCTGTGTGAGCGCTTTCACCATTACTTCGTGGTCTGCGGAACCGTCCCGGCTCCAGCATGTAGACTACGGAGTGAGGTACCTGCCTTTCCCTCAGCCTTTCCGAGGCTTTTATCACCTCTTCCAACTGGTAAGCTCCGATAGCGGTAAGCACCACCTGCTGCCGCTCGGGTTCGTAACAAGCCCAGTCTAATCTTAAGGCACCCTGTTCGAGAAGGCGCGTTCCCTCATTAATGGTGAAGAGGTCAGGTATCACGTCTATCTTGGGTATGACCAGCGTCCATATCTGTCCGTGCGTCTGATAGAGACTCTGCATGACCACGGCAGCGGTGTTGTAGTCAGGCACGAATAGCACTCGTGATACATTCGAGGGCTCGCCAAGCATCGCCTCCGCCATCGAAGGGTCCTGGTGTGAGCGCTCGTTCTTGGCATTCTCCCACGTATGTGAGGTAAGCACCAGTGGTATGGAAAGCCAGTCCTGGGGACGTCCAGCCTCGTTACACTCGTCGGCGAAAATGACCTCCTGGCGTATGACTCCGTGCATCTTGGTGCCGAAAGCCTCATAGGTATGGGTGAGATTGATGCCGCCTTTGTTGCCCAGGGCCGCTGCAGCTACTGCTTCTTCATTGAGTGCGGTGATGACCGCACCGTGAATGTCCTCGGGAATACCCGGCTCCGGATCGGTCACCCGGAATTTCAGGTTCTCGAGGGTTTGTATCAAGCGGTTGGAACGCATTTCGTCAGGGTTGCCCACCCTGGGACGAAGATGAGGATTAGCCTTAACTATGGCTAGGAACATAGTATCTACGGCATACATCGGAGAAGTACGAGTCCATGTGGAGCGATTTTGACGGTTTTCCGGCACTGTGCGGGAGACAGGAAGCGGAACCTGATCCAAACGCACTTCACGGTGTGCTAAGGAATGGTCCCGTTCCCGGGGACGGTTGGAGCTTTCGTGCTTCTGTAACTTGTTGATGCAATCCTTTAGTTCCACAAGAGGCACCCACAGCTTCGTGGCACTATCGTTGAAATGTCGGGCGGCAATGGGGTCGATATGTGGATTAGACATCAGTGGAAGATTGTGGGCGAGGTTGGTTCCCTCGCCATAAAAACCGGCACCCTTTGGCGCCACGGCAATGCCATAGGGCAGTGGTATCGGGTAGGATTTCTTACCCGATTGCATTTCCTTCGTTACAGTCTCCAGGCGGGACTCCATGTCAAATATAGCCCAGGCAAAAGCGGCGGGGTCTCTGCCGTCAAAGACAATGGGGTCAAAGCCGTTAAGCTTGAGGTGTTCAACAAACCAGCCGACTCCTCCCTCTCCCTGCTGAGAGATAGTTGTTCTCTGGTCGATACGCCGACCATTCTTAATCATGATAGGGGTCACCAGCCCGGAATCTTTGGCTCTCCACCATCGTGGCACCCAGTCGCTGCCTCGCTGTTCCTCAAAAGCGCCGTCACTGAGGAATACAACCAGTCGCTCGCCGGGCAATGGCATATGGGCATACTGAAGTTCAGTGAATCCGAGGTACCCACCCTCTGCTATGCCACCCGCGGTGTGCACATTGACATGACTGCCTAGGGGAGAATCCTGCTTGCCATTGTCGCGGAACCGGTAGGAGTAAAAGTCTCGTACGTAGCGGGTCAGTCCCTCATCAGTAAGTGAGTAGCGTTCCTCATGAGCGGGTGTCATATTGTTCAACAGGAGATTTATGGTATCTATCGCCGCCACGCAGTGCCCCTGCCCCATTATCCAGGAACGGGTGTTCCCGGTAATGGCATTGATAGCCATGTAGCCAGCGTAAGCAGGCACCATATTGAGTGAGCCACCGGTATGCCCGTCGGGTTGAGGTTTAAAATCATCGGCAACAAGTTGCCGGCCATCTAGATAAACGTTCCGAGTGTAGGTCTCTTGAACTACTACCCACATCGCAGCACTGGCAACCCGGTCTAATGCATATAGCAGTTCAAATAACGGCACGTCATCTCCGTGAGTGCCTCTAGCTGCCAGGGAATCTGCCATTTGAAAAACATTGGCTTGCGTCTCAATACTGTGTTGAATAACGCCGCAACCCTTAGCCCAGCGGTCCGCCATCGGGTATTTCTTACAGTATTGTTTAACCCACTCTTCCCTTGAAGCGGATCCTGCATTTTCTCTCTGCGCCATCTTCGCCCTCCTCATAATGTTATTTGACCGCGCCATCAGTGGCAGCCGTTTGGATGTGCCGTCACCGGGAGCGCAAGCATGAAATAGTATCACGAGCGATAACCGCCTCTTCGTCTACCGGGATGACGTAGGCGTGAATTCTAGAACTATCAGCGTTAATGAGTTCCTCAGTGCCAACTGCTTTGGCGTTACGGCTCTGGTCAATCGTAAGCCCGCACCATTCCATACCACGGCAGATGCGTGCCCGGATTTGAGGAGAGTTCTCACCAATACCACCCCCGAAGACTATCGCGTCCGCTCCGCCCAGAACTGCAAGGTAAGCACCGATATACTTACGCACCCGGTAGCAGAACATGTCCACAGCTAATGCGGCACGGGCATTCCCTTTAGATTCAGCGTCCAGAAGCTCCCGCATATCGCTGGAATGCCCAGACACTCCTAACATTCCTGACCTGGTGTTAAGCCATCCCTCTACCTCTTGTACATCCACATTTTCCTGCCGGGAAAGAAAACCGACAAGCGAAGGGTCTATATCTCCAGACCGTGTTCCCATTATGAGACCCTCCAGGGGAGTAAAGCCCATTGACGTATCCACTGAGAGTCCATTTTCTATTGCTGTAGCTGAGCAACCGTTGCCCAGCTGCAACGTGATAAGCTTCGCTTGTTCTACCGGCATTGTGGTAATCGCTGCGTATCGTTCGGCCATGTAGCGGTGTGCCAAGCCATGAAAGCCGTAGCGGCGTATGTTATGTTTCTCAGCCAGAGCTATCGGGATAGCATACCGGGCAGTTCGTTCGGGTAAAGTACGGTGAAAGGCGGTGTCAAAAACAGCTACCTGAGCTACGCCGGATCCCAGTATTGCCCTAGTAGCCGAAATAGCACGCAGCGCAGGTTCATTATGCAGAGGCGCTAAGTAGCCAACAGCCTCGATGCCTTTTATGACATCGTCGTTTATGATGGTGGGGTCTACGAAAAGATCTCCGCCATGGACCACCCGGTGACCTACCGCCTGTAAACCATCGCGGTCCACCAGTCCAGTGTCACGTAGCCAGTCCAGTACACGGCGAGTAGCCTCACCATGGTCAGTTACTGTTACAGACTGAGAATGGCCTTCCTTGTTCGGGGTGGTAAACTGGATTCTTCCCTGAGTACCTATCCTGTCGACGTTGCCATAAGCAAGTCGCCGCTCCTGCCCGAACACCACATTTTCATCGGCTAGTTCAATGAGTTGGAACTTGAGCGTTGAACTGCCGCAATTGAAGGAAAGAATCTTCACTCACTACCTCCTAAACAATCCCATCTTTACTTTCCCCTATTAAAGATGCGTGGCGCTATCAGTTTGCGCAGCTCTTCAACAACAAAGATACCAGCCGCCATTAGAACAACGACTCCCCAGTCACCCAGGTCGAGAGGCACGGTGTAGAATAGCTTCTGGAATGGTGGGGTATAGATAATCATTGCCTGGAGAAGAATGGCGAGCCCTATTCCACCGAGCAGCAGGCGATTGCTGCGCAAACCCAGCTTGAAGAGCGACTGCTGGTCGGAACGAGCGTTAAGGGCGTTGAACCACTGGAAAGCTACCAGCATGCTGAAGGCGATTGTTCGGGCTTCATCCAAACCAACCCTCGGCAACTCCCATTTGAAGACAAAGAATGTTCCCATTGACATGAAAAGAGCGATGAAGACAATTCTCCACAACATCCCGCTATAGACGATTCCCGCCTTTTTACGCCGCGGCGGCTCTTCCAGGACATTGCTGTGCTTTGGTTCCAGACCCAGTGGTATAGTACATACACCGTCGGTAACCAGATTGATCCACAAGATCTGGACAGCGACCACGGGCAGGGGAATACCGGCTAAAATAGCCATTATCCAGGTAAATAGCTCACCAACATTGGTGCTCAAGAGATAGAAAACAGAGCGGCGAATGTTGCTGAAGATAATCCTACCCTCTTCAACGGCGGCGACAATGGAGGCGAAGTTATCGTCGGTGAGCACCATATCCGAAGCTTCGCGGGCAACATCGGTGCCTTTGATACCCATAGCTATCCCGATATCGGCGGCTCTCAGCGCCGGGCCATCATTTACTCCGTCTCCGGTCACAGCGACAGTATAGCCTTTTGTTTTCATGGCATTGACTATTCTCAGTTTATGGATAGGCTCAACACGGGCAAAGACCGAGATGCCCTCTATCCTGTCGCTGAGTTCTTTATCACTCATCTGAGCGAGTTCCAAGCCAGTCACTGCTTCGCCTGGCGGAAGGCCGAGTTCTTTGGCAATGGCTACCGCCGTGGCTTTCTGGTCCCCGGTTATCATCATTACCCTGATGCCAGCACGTTTGCAGTCGGCGATTGCCTTCTTGGCTTCTTGCCGAGGCGGGTCGATCATTCCAACCAGCCCTACCAGTATAAGATTGCCGTCAAGGCGCGCATGAGAGAGTTGCTCCGGGGCAGGAGCGCACTCGGCATAAGCCAGCGCCATCACCCGCAGCGCCTTCGATGCCATCTCTACGTTCTTCTCTTCAAGCTCATCCATTTTCTCGGGAGTCATTTCCTGAGCCATGCCGTTTTCGAGTACCTGCCGGCTCATTGCCAGCACCTTGTCCACTGACCCCTTTACGTAAGCTATTGCTTTGCCATCATTGCTGGGGTGAAGCGTGGCCATGTAGCGCTTTTCGCTCAGGAAAGGTAGTTCAGCCAGGCGCGGCTGCTCTTCTTGCAATGCCTTTTGATTCAGTCCTGCCTTGAGTGCAGCGACCAGCAAAGCTCCTTCGGTGGGATCGCCCAGAAGTTGATGCTTATCACCTTCCGATTTCAGCGTAGAATCATTACACAGAGCGCTGATTCTCAGGGCTAAAAACATGTCTTCGTCTTTTGTAGCTTCCAGTTTTTGCCCGTTTTCTAGGAACTCTCCCTCAGGACGATAGCCAGCCCCAGTGATTTCAATTGTTCTGCCAGGAAGATATACCTGGCGTAGCGTCATCTCGCTTTCGGTGAGCGTGCCGGTCTTGTCCGAGCAGATGGCGGTAACGGCGCCCATCGTCTCCACAGCGGTAAGTTTCCGGATAAGAGCATGCCTTTTTGCCATTCGTCTCATCCCTAAAGCCAGGACTACAGTTACCATGACCGGGAGACCTTCCGGAATGGCGGAAACGGCGGCGGCTACGGCCAGGGTAAACATATCTTCAAAGCCGTAACCCTTAATCACACCAATGAGAATAAGCACCCCGATAATGCCGAGCACCAGGATGCCGATGTAGCGCCCCAGCCTGGCTACATTTCGCTGGAGTGGAGTAGGTGGCGGCTTGACTCCCTGTATCTGGGTGGTAATCTTGCCAATCTCGGTATTCATGCCAGTAGCGGTGACTACGGCTACTCCTCGGCCATTGACCACGGCACAGCCCATGTGTGCCATATTGCCCATATCCGCTATCGTTGCCTCACCCTCCATAGTGCCGGTGAACTTCTCGACCGGGACGGATTCTCCGGTGAGGATGGACTCGTCCACTGATAGACTTGCCGCTTCAATCAGACGGGCATCGACGGGAATCTTGTCCCCGGCTTCAAGTATGATAACGTCGCCGGGAACCAGGTGGCTGGCGGAAATCTTGGTAACCGTACCCTGCCTTAACACCTTGGCATAGGGCACAGCCAGTCGTTTGAGAGCCTCCATAGCCCGTTCTGCACGGCTTTCCTGAATAAAACCGACTATGGAGTTAATCATAAGCACGGTTAAGATGACTGCCGCATCAGTAGGTTTGCGCATGACAAAGAACTCAATCAGGGCGGCAGCAAGCAGGATATAGATGAGAGGGCTGGCAAACTGGCGCAGAAAGACCATAACCGCCGGCCGCTTGCCTTTCTCCGTCAGTTCGTTCGGACCGTACTGTTGCAATCGCTCCTTTGCCTTTTCATCAGAAAGACCGGAGCGCGAAGCGTCAAGCTCTTTTAGGGTTGTTTCTATTGTAAGATTGTGCCATTTCACATACGGTCTCTTTTCATCCTTGTTACGAGACTGAGGTGGTAATCTTAGCAACAAGACGCAATAGTATTAAGATATTGCAGGATAGTTAACATTTATTTAGACAGAGCCTTTCTGCCCGTAATTTTATGTTTAATATACCATTTCTGGATAGCATCAATCACCTCACCGTGGTGGTCGCAGATTCTGACAAGTTCGAAATCACTTTCGGAGATAAATTCTCTACTTAAAACAGAATTCCTCAACCAATCCAGAAACCCTTTCCAAAATTCACTGCCAAATAATATCACGGGAAAGGGTTTTATCTTATATGTTTGCATTAAAGTTAGTACCTCGGTCAGTTCATCAAGCGTGCCCAAGCCACCGGGCATAATAACAAAGGCAGTAGAATATTTCACGAGCATAACTTTGCGGGTAAAAAAATGATTGAACGTAATTGATTTTGTGGAGTAGGTATTGCCAGCCTGTTCTTCAGGTAGCACAATATTCAAACCGACTGATGTAACTCCGGCTTTTTGCGCTCCTTTGTTACCCGCCTCCATTACACCTGGTCCCCCACCGGTTATTATCGAAAAGCCAAGCTTTCCAAGCTGATAAGCAATTTCCTCTGTCTGTGCATAAAGCTCGGTATCTGCTCTAAGCCTGGCTGAGCCGTATATGGTTACCGCCGGTCCTATACCTGAAAGCTTATCGAAGCCTTCGACGAATTCGCCTAATATGCGGAACATGCGCCATGCATCTTCTTTTACAAGTTCGTTTATTTCGTATTCGTAAGGCATATTATCCTCCCTGTTAAAAAACTTGCCTCGCTTTACTCTTTTTTAAGACTGGTCGTTCTAGCTAATATAGTATACTTTGCGCTCGAACCATGCAAACAACTGCGCAGTGTTCGGAAGAAACGCAAGGAACAGCTTCAACCCCTGCCTTTATTCCGTTGAATCTCAAGATATTCGTCCGATGTCTTAATCCTCCCTCGGACACCCTATGATTGTTTTTTCACTATAGCAGTCAATTATTTCGCCGGAGAAGGTGTATTTTACTCCGCCCTTTTGGGGATTATATCACCGTCTTGTACAGCTTGAAATCTATCGGTAGCATTGAACTCCCCACTTAGTTCTTAACCTCGCCGGAGTTTTTAAACTGTGTCAATAAATATTACCTGCATAATCCCCCACCCCCATTGTAAAACGTGCTATTCTGGAAATATCCCAATTTGACTTTTCGTTCACTATGAGGAAGCAATTGCTTCTTCTACTCCCCCAGGGGGTCGGGAAAAATGCGGACAAACGAAGAACAAATAGCTGCCAGATAAAGGATAAGTGATCGGTCGTAAGGAATCGCCGGTACCTGGGGTTAAAAAAGATGCGGAAAAGGTGACTTGGATTTGAAAAGTATAGAGGTGGAGTAACCAGTCAAAGAGTCAAAGCAGACCATTTTACATATCTGCTAAAGCAAAGGGCTGTGCTCTGCTAGGCGCGGCCCTTTTTTCTTGCGAAGCTCCATAGATAATGATGGCGTAATGTAATAAGGAAGATATATCCAATTGTCATATAAATATTAGGCGATGGTTATTACCACCCCTTTACCCCTGCTTTTTGAAACTACACTATGATTAAAAGGAATTCTCGGTAGAGGCTGATTACAACTAACTCCGCCCCATGTCCCGGGCAATTGCATCTACGCATTCGATGCCCACACGGCCGCATTTCTCCAATCCCAGCAGAGATCCCAGGACAAATGGAGTGTCACCGGCAAAATATAATCCTTTTACCGCTTTTGATTTCACTTCAAGGGTATCATTTGGATCATGTTTGAAATAGTTGAACCTCCCCCAACCTTCAATGAGTAGATGACCCTTATGCTCAACTGCCTTTAAAAAACCTGGCAGTATTTCACTGTCTATTATCGACTCGAATTTAGACGCCTCCTCCGTAAGCGTTTTATATAAGGGGTAGTCTTCTTCAAAATGTCCTTCGCTTCCACCCACCATGTACATTACCACCAGCTGTTTTCCCTCCGGTCCGGTTGCCCCGAGCCACTGCTTGGCGCCGAGAGGTATCCACAGGTCCCCTAGATAAACTGGTCCTCCGGTCCTGAAATCGAAGATATGCGACCATGCGGGAAAGTCTTCAGGAACAACCTTTTCCTTAAGGAAATAGACGCCCCAGTAATCCTCCTGTTGACAATTCATAATCATATTAACGAATCTAAGTTCACTTTCGGTAAAGTCCTTCTCTTCCAAGAACTTGCCAAAAGCATGATAAATCGGAACAGCACTTACCACTATCGGTGCTGTAATCCGATAGCTCAGCATTGTATTGTTATCGATTATCCAGACGCCTTCAACGGTGTTATCCTCTATAATTATTTTCTTTACGGTTGTATTGGTAATAGTCTCACAGCCCAGTTGCTCAACAGCCTTTGCCAGTGGGGCAATGAGGCCATCTTCCATCAATGCTCCACGGGGAAGAGCGAAGCAGAAACTGCCCCTGTGTATAGGACCTATCGCTCCCATCATATGTCCGGCTGCGAAATCCGAAGGATCTAGTCCTGCAAGAAGTGTGGTGCCTAGAAAGAACATCTGAATAACGATGTCGCCAACGTTCTTTTCAGACCACTCCTTGAAACCCATGCCAAGAAATTCTTTGCAGGTCTCCTCGGATATAGTTCCCATCTCGCTAAGGACTCTTTCCAACTCTGTCTTCTGTTTCGTGTTCAGTTCAAAACCGGTCATTACGCTGTGCAGATCGATTAATGCATCGCTGCCGGCCCCGGTATCGAACAAAGCAAACTCAGGCTTTACCTGCCCTTTCTTGCCAATCGACATCAGATACCGTTCTACAATATCCAGGTCGGGTGTTACTCCAGTCATCTCAAATGCTCTGTAAAGCCAGGTGTCTTCTGGTTTCGCAAAATAGGCAGTCTGTACCTTGGCGATCATATCGGCTCGAAATCCACCCCATTCCATTGCGCGGCTGGTTCCGGCTACAGCTGGAGCTTTCTCCACGATTAATGTGTCTAGCCCTCGCTTTGACAGCAAACCGGCTGTAATTAATCCTCCAATACCGCCACCAACGACAATAGCGTCATAGTTTTCCTTCATGGCTTTATCCTCCCTTCCACTCTATTAATACTGGATGGCCTGTCCAAAGTAACATCCTTAATCTGGGAATGACAAGGGGGTACTTAATTATCAACAGCTAAGTTAATGATTTATCGACCCTCCTTGACTTTTAGGAGATTATCTTTCATAGGTGGGAGCAGATACAGGAGGTTCATCATGGGACCGATCGGGCCATCTATCATTATTTTTCGTTTTTGCATTGCCTTCATAGGGTTTACCTCACCTGTGACCACCCCCTCGAAGGTCTTGCTGTCAAATGTTACCTTTGACTCATAATCGGATGATTCTCCCTCCTGAAAGCGCAACTCCCCTCCTGCAATCGAAATGCTGAACGCAGCATCTAAATCCTGAAAATACAGCACTATAGCCATAGATAAATCCTTTATCTCGTCCAACACTTTCGAATCCTTGCTTATTCTGTCAAGCACCGTAAGCCATAATTCGATGAAACTTTGCGCAGACATTACTGGTATACCTCCTGTCTTTTTTCCGAGGACTTATGTACGCTCTTTACTATGTCAGCAATACTCCGCGAATCTAATTCATCCAGTCTGTGGTATTCCCCACAGCTTGCCTCGACTATATCCTCGTTATATCCAAAAAATCCGGATTGAGAAAGCCAGTGAACGTTCGGCTTTGAATCTATGACCACTAGGTTAATACCTGTCCTCCTAATCTCTTTTGCGATACAAATTAGCTCCTTCTTCAAATCCGTGTCAATTGGCACATTACCCTTACCGTCGGAAACGAGCACCATAATGGGTATTATACTCCTATTCTTCCAGAGTTCAGCCCGCAAAAGATTAAATCCCTTAAGAAGACCATCGGAAAGAGGGGTCATTCCACCTGTCGGTAGTTCCTTGAGATATTTAACGGCCATCTCAACGCTGCGTGTTGGGGGTAACAGGACTTCCGCTCTGTGCCCCCAGACAGCGACGAAACCTACGGTATCCCTCTTGTGGTACGAGTCTATTAGAAGTCTCAAAACAGCACCTTTGGTTGCATTCATCATCCGCAGGTCGTCCATAGAACCGGAGCAGTCTACCACAAATACGATCACGGATGAGATCTTCTTCACTCTGACCTTTTCTCTGAGGTCCTCCGCTTCGATCTTGAGATCACTTGTTCTTAGTACGGCAGCCCTTATTGTGGCATCTATGGCGACGTCGGTGGTCTTTCCCTCCGGTAACCTGGACTTCACATACTTACCGGCACAAGTGGTTAAGGTTCGATTTCTCCTCCCCGAACCGATTCTACGCTTTTTATCTTTGACCTGCTTCACATCGGCTATCCTTTGTTCTCCGATGTCGAAGCTTTTTCGCACACTCCTTCGGGCTAACTCGCGCTGCTCTGAGGCATCACTCTCATCATCTTCTTCGGAGCCGCACGAATCGCCATCGATCCGTTCGTCGTTTGCGTTATCGATGGCCGGATTCTTACGCTGCCGGAT
>Ga0114946_10000503_pt1 | contig 26237 bp, 21 predicted proteins | sample WalLakDeSediment_FD_88676 | JGI IMG/M metagenome (GOLD analysis project Ga0114946, IMG submission 88676) | Lake sediment microbial communities from Walker lake, Nevada to study Microbial Dark Matter (Phase II) - Walker Lake 11/02/13 Deep Sediment | ecosystem: Environmental > Aquatic >... | reverse complement strand
GCGAGGCCGGCGAAGTTGGTCAAGTAGGCGGTGGCGCCCAGCCCGAGGCCACACAGTCCCGCGCTCGCCAGCCAGATCATCGCCCCCGGCACCCGCGACCCGAGTACGCCAAGAGCAAGGCTGCTTACCGTAGCCGTCAGTGCGCGGAAAGAGGACAGCACGCCGATCGCATCCTCGCGAATGCCAAGGTCGGCCATGTATACCGGGTAAAAGCTGCTGAGCAGAGCTAGCGGCACCGCGGCTCCGGCCATGCACAAGCCCGAGAAGAGCAGCGGGCGCGAGCGAGTCATCGCGAGCAGAGACCGCCAGAAGCCCTCACCACCGGTTGCACGAGGCTCGCCAGGCTGCTGCGGTGGCCGGCGGCGTAAGGACCAGGCGAAGGCGATGCAGGCCAGAGAACCACTCATGGCGAGCCCGAAGCCGGCTGCGAAGCTCCACCGCACCATCAACGCACCCGCCAACGGCGGCGCGAGAATGGCTCCGATGTGGCCAATGCTGGTGAAGAGGCCGAGCGTGCGAGTGACATCCCGGCCCGCCATCCGGCTGGCGTAACTCTGGGCTGACGGCCAGTACACGGCACGTGAGAAGCCTGAGAGCAACAGGGCCGCGATGACAAAGCCCGCCGCCTGCCCCTGAGCTGCTCCGACCAGCAACCACGCCGCAACCAGCATTGAGCCGGCCGCGGCCAACAGCACGGTGCGCTCGCCGAGACGATCTGAAGCGGCACCGCTGGGTAGGCGCAGGCCTAGTTGGACGAGCGGCGGCAGCGAAGCGGCCAGACCAAGAATCACCGGCGTCACACCGAGGTGCCTTAGATACAGCGGCACGACCAAGACCAGCGACGAAAGAGCGATATTGTAGAAGAAAGTCAGGGCAAAGAACGTGATCGACAAGTTAGCGGAACTCCTGTTGGCGACGGCGCTCGCCTGCTTGTCCGGCCAAGCACTGTGCCGCCGGCTCCAGCGTGCCTTCGCCTTGGCGGTCTGCGCCACCTGCCTGGTCCGGGCTCCTGCCCGCCGCGTACGGAGGATAACCGCGCCACGGGGGTGTATCTGCACAAGGTGAACACCTCAGCGCCAACGAGCTGAGCGCTGGAGCGGCTTGGGCACCGTTCGCCTGGCTCGGGCAGCGGTGACCGCATCCTAGAGGGGGTCGGCAAATGCTGGACATCATCATCCGGGGCGCAAGACTGCTGGACGGTACCGGTAATCCCTGGCGACGGTCAGATATTGGTATCCGGGGTGACCGGATTGTGGCCTTGGGCGACCTGGCGCAGAGGTCAGGCGACGGCTCCCGGGTCATTGACGCCACCGGTCTGGTGGCGACGCCCGGGTTCATCGACATGCACAGCCATTCTGATGTGGCCTTTCTGGAGGGTCCGGTCATCGAGGCCAAGATCCGCCAGGGCATCACCACAGAGGTGGTCGGACAGGACGGCCTGGGTGCCGCGCCTATGTCGCCCGAGCACGTCGCCCGGTGGCGCCGTCACCTGGCCGGACTCAATGGCGATCCCGACATCAGCTGGGCGTGGCGGTCGCTCGGCGACTACCTCGACGAGCTCGAGCGCAGTGGGGTGGGGCACAATGTGGCGACCTACGCTGGGCACGGCAATATCCGGCTGGTTGCGGTCGGGCCTGACGACCGGCCGGCGACTGACGACGAACTCCGGCTAATCAGCGAGTTGACCGCACGATCGCTGGATGAGGGGGCCTTCGCGGTTTCAACCGGCCTGATCTACCCGCCGTGCTGCTATGCGGACCACCGCGAGCTAGTGGCTATCGGTAGGGCCGCCGCTGAGGCCGGGGCGTTCTTTGTCACCCACCAGCGAAACGAGGGCTTCCGGGTCATCGAATCAATGCAGGAGATGATCGGGGTCTGCCGCCCATCGGGTTGCGCGCTGCACTTCTCGCACTTTAAGGCCGCCGGCCGGAGCAACTGGGACAAGCTGCCTCAGATGTTCGAGTTGCTCGATCAAGCCCGTCGCGAGGGGCTCGATGTGACGTTTGACCAGTACCCGTACACCGCCGGAAGCACCATGCTTTCGTCGCTGTTGCCGCCCGCGGCTCACGCTGGTGGCACCGATATGCTTCTACGGCGTCTTGGCGATGCCCACGAACGGCAGGCCATCAGGCAAGGCATGATCGAGCCGCAAGGCGGTTGGGAAAGCATGAGCCGCAATACGACTTGGGACCAAATCCTCATCTCATCAGTGGCCAGCCAGGGTAATGCAGGGCTGGTGGGCAGGAGCATCGCCGAGGTTGCTGAGTCGCGGGGCACCGACCCGTACGATACGATATTCGATGTTCTGCTCGAAGAGCAGAATGCGGTCGGCATGGTTTCGTTTTCCATGAGCGAGGACAATGTGCGACGGATCATGCAGCACCCTTATCAGATGTTTTGCACCGATGGTTTGCTCGGAGGCTCACCGCACCCTCGCGTCTACGGGTCGTACCCCAGAGTGCTGGGGCGCTATGTGCGTGAGCACGGGGTGCTCGAACTGGCCGACGCCGTCCGGCGCATGACGGCCTTCCCGGCGCAGCGCCTGGGCCTCAAGCGGCGCGGCTTGCTTCAGGAGGGTTACTATGCCGACATCACGATCTTTGATGCGGAGACGGTCATCGACCGGGCCACCTACGAGCAGCCGAGGCAGTTTCCGAGTGGCATCAAGCACGTGATGGTCAACGGTCAGCTGGTGGTCGAGGATGAGAGACCAACGGGTGTCGTTGCCGGACGGGTCCTGCGGAAGGGCAGGGATGGCTAGCATGCCTAGCTCAGCGCGGCATGATGATGACCTGAGCAGCCAGGCCGGCTGGGCTGGCTGCTGTGCTTTGCGCTATGGCACCGGCCTGGCGCCGGCCACGGTCGGACAAGGCAGAACCTGGATCGAGGTGGACTTGGCCGCACTCGCGGCCAACATTGGCGTGATCCGGCGGGCGATCGGCGACCGGTCGCTGATGGCCGTGGTCAAGGCCAACGCTTACGGTCTGGGTATGGCGCCTGTGGCCTGCGCGGCGCTGGCTGCGGGTGCCGACGCCCTGGGGGTGGCGACATCGGAGGAGGCTTTGGCCTTGCGCGCAGCCGGGATTGTCGCGCCGATTCTGATCATGGGACACGCCCATCCCGACCATGCCGAGGCCTTGGTGGCTGCGGATGTGACGGTCGCCCTATACACTCCGGAGACCGCGCGGGCCCTGGCTGCCGCCGCTGCGCGGCTGGGCACCTGCGCCAAGGGCCACCTTAAGATCGACACCGGTCTTTGCCGGGTGGGTGTGGCCCCGGCGGAGGCCACGGAGTTTGCGGTGATGTTGCAGGGTTTGAGTTCGCTCGATGTCGAGGGTGCGTTCACCCACTTCTCTTGTGCCGACGATGGTGACCGCGAGCGGACCGCCTACGAGCACCAGATGTTCCTCGCCGCCCTAGATGAGCTGGCGGCCGCCGGTCACCCTGTTCGCGTTCGGCACGCCGCGGCGACGGCCGCCTTCCTGGACTCGCCTGATACCTGGCTGGACATGGTCAGGATAGGCATCGGCATCCATGGTTACTATCCTTATGCCGGCTGCAGCCGCTCGGTGCCCTTGACCCCCGTGATGTCCATGAAGACCAGGATCTCACGGCTGCGCCGCGTGCCGGCCGGCACTGGTGTCGGCTACGGATTGTCCTACAAGACCAAGCGCGCGACGACCATCGCTACCCTGCCGGTGGGTTATGGTGATGGTTTGGACAAGCGCCTCGGCAACAAGGGGCACGTATTGGTGCGCGGACGCCGGGTGCCGCGCGCGGGCGGCATCGCCATGGACCTCTCGATGATTGACGTTGGGGATGCGGGAGGGTTTGAGACCGGCGATGAGGTGGTGATTGTGGGCCGTCAGGGCGACGAGTGCATCACGCTCGAAGAGGTTGCGGCGACCGCCGGTACATCGATTGAGCACATCTTAGCCCAGTTATCTGGGCGTCCATCGCGCGTCTACACGGGCGCAGTCGGAGGTCCGGATCAGACCGTGATGTCTTGCCACCCGCCGCGCCTGTAGGCCAACCACAGCCAGGCCAGCCGGACGGCCCAATCAGCGGTCATCGCCCACCAGACCCAGTCGACCGGCAACCCTAGAACCATGATGGTCACGTAGGTTGCGGCCAGCCGGACCGCCCAAGAGGAAACTCCCCCGGCCAACATCGGAGAACGCGTGTCGCCAGCACCGCGCAAGGCGCCACCGAAGACGCCACCCACGGCCAGGAACGGCTGGGCGAAGCCGGCAATCCGCAAGAGCCTGGTGCCGATGGCCACGACACCGGTGTCGGTGGTGAACAGGCTCACCAGAGGCTGCGGTAACAGGATGAAGAGCGCCGCCATTGACAAGCCGAAGACCAGGCTCAAGCGGACCGCCTCCCGTACGGCCACCGCCGCGCGTTCGGGCGAGCCTCGTCCCAGGTTCTGTCCCACGACAATGCTCGTGGCAATGGCAAACCCCCAGGCCGGCATGAACGACAACGACTCAGCAGCCGCGGTCACCTCGTGGGCGCCCATGGCCACCGCTCCGAGCCGGGCAACGATGAAGACGCCAAGGGTTCGAGCCAGGTCAGTCAACAGGTGCTCGCCTGAGGCCGGCAGTGCCAACCTGGCCAAGGTCGCCATCGTTGGCCGCTCAAAACTCAGCCAGCCACGCAAGTGCACCCGGGCGCGAGTCCAGCCTCTGGCGACCACCAGGATTGTGAGAGCCGCGCCCAGGACGTGGGCTGCGGCGCTGGCCGTCGCGGCACCCGCCACGCCCATCCGGGGAAACCCCAGACGACCTTGGATCAGGATGAAGTCAGCGACGACGTTGAAGACTCCTGAGGCTCCGGCCAGGATCATCGGGGTGCGGGTATCGCCAAAGCCGTGCATCGCGCCGGCCAGAACCGAACGCATAAGGAACAGTGGCGCGCCCAGCGAGATGATCCGCAAGTATGAGACGCCCATGGCGCTGACCCCCGGGCCGAGGCCGGTCGCGCCGAAGATCCCCGGCGCGAGCAGCCACATCAACCCTGTCACCACGATGCCGAGGACAAACGCGATTGTGGTCAGCTGAGCCGCGATGCGTGAGGCCTCTTCAGCCCGTCCGGCCCCCACACGTCGCGAGATCATGGCGGTGGCAGCGACGCCGACCGAGCCGAAGACAAACAGGACGAAGAAGTAGACCTGGCCGCCAAGCCCCGTCGCGCTTAGGGCCTCGGCGCCGAGGCGGCCCACGAAGGCGACGTCGGCGAGCCAGACCATGGTGTGGAGGCTGTACTCCAGGATTGCCGGCCAAGCTAGGCGCATGATTTCGGCGCGCAATGAGCGCGCTAAGGCAGTCCGGTCGGCCTCGCCGCCTCGGACGGTTGCTGGACTCGCGGATTCGGGATGCTCGGAGCTCATCGAGCACCTATACGTTGCGCCGATGGCTTTCCCTGCCGCTCAGAGCGCTTGACGCCACTCGTGCCAGCCTGCAAGCTAAGGGCAAAGGGCCGCGCGCGCACGCCCGAGAGCTCCCAGTGCGTGGTCCGGGGGGCGCTATGAACAGCGAAGGACCGATCGACAGCTACTTGCACCAACACAACGGCATCCTCAGGTTGACCTGGGATGACATCATGAGGCTCTGCCGCTCGTTGGCCGAGATCATCCAGGCTGAATACGAGCCGGATGTCATCGTCGGCATCGCCAAGGCAGGCCTGATACCTGCCACCATCCTTGCTTCGATGCTGCGCCGCGACCTGTACCCCATCCGGCTTTCGCGTCGCCAGCGCGACATCGTCGTGCGCCAGAGGCCGGCCTGGGCCGTCCCATTGTCTGAGGACGTGGCTGGCAAGACCGTTCTGATCGTCGACGAAATCAGCGCTACTGGTGAAACCTTGCGTGAGGCCCACAAGGAGGCCAATCGACTCGGTGCGCGGCGGGTTCGCACCTGCACCTTGTATGTGCACAGCGACAGCTTTAGGCCCAGCTACTACGCTTTAGAGAGCGACGCCCTGATCATCCAGCCCTGGGACTTCGAGGTGCTCGAGCGCGGCAAGTGGATAGTCCACCCTGAGTACGAGGAGGAAATCGACCTCCTCGACCGGGAAGAGCGTTAGGAGCTGTGCGCAAATACGGCGTTCTGACGCCGCACCTGAGGTGAGGGCAATTCCCCCGATTGATAGCTGGCAAGGGTTTATGACGCCCGATCGACTCTGGGCTTTGGGTCAGGGACTGCTGCGAGTACTGATCGTCCTGTTGCTGCTGCGTCTGGCGATGCGATTCGCTGCTTACGCCGTCGACAAGTCCATGACGAGCTACAAGAACGGGCGCCGCTTCAAGGGCAGCCGCGCCCGGGCGGACACCGTCACTGCCCTGCTCAAAAGCGTCTCGCGCTACGTGATCTACTTCGTCGGCTTTGTCTGGGTCCTGGACATCGTCGGCATCCCGGCCGGCTCGGTCATCGCAGCGGCCGGCATTGGGGGCCTGGCCATCGGCTTTGGTGCTCAGAACCTGGTCCGTGACGTTATCAGCGGCTTCTTCATGCTGCTCGAGGGTCAGTGTGAAGTCGGCGAGTTTGTCACTATTGACGGTCTCACCGGGGTGATCGACGAGGTCGGCCTGCGCAGTACGCGCATCCAGGCGTTCTCAGGCGATTTGATGTTCATCGCCAACGGGCAGATCAAGGTGGTCACCAATCACTCACGGTCCGATATGCGGTCCCTTGTTGAGGTCAGTATTGCCTACCATGAGGACCACAACCGCGCGATCGCGGTGGCCACCGAGGCCCTCGAGACGCTCAAGGAGCAGGTGGATTACATTGTGGACGGCCCCAAGGTCATGGGCATCGTGGACCTCGCCGACAGTGGCGTAGTCCTGCGCATCTGGGCCAAGACCACCAACATGAACCAGTGGGGTTTCGAGCGCGAGATGCGCCGCGCCGTCAAGGAGGCGTTTGACCGGGAGGGCATCGAGATTCCGTTCCCGCAGCGAGTGGTGCATCACCGCTACGAGCAGCCTAAGGAGCCCGGGAAGCCGGACCGCCTGGCTGGGAGCGCGAACCAGGATGAGCCGGAGGAGGACAAAGTCCAGCGCTAATGGCCGGTGAGCTGCCCAGCTCGGTCTGCCAGGCCCATCGCCAGCACGAGCTATTGTGCCGGCTCTTTGGGGCCGCTCCAATCGTCCGGCACCGGCTGTCCGAGCCGGTGAGCGACTTCTCCTTCTGGCGACGGCGGCTGGCTGAGCGCCGGGGTGAGGTAGTCTTTGGCCTGACCGCCAGTGACGGGTCGTCTATGGTCCTGACGCACGACCGGGGGCATCCGGCCCCGGATGTCTTCCGTGTACCCAGCGGCGGTATCGATGCTGGCGAAACCGCCGCCGATAGCCTCAGCCGCGAGGTAGGCGAGGAGCTTGGCGCCAGCTTTGAAGTCTGGCGCTACGCAGGCCTCATCCAGTATCTGTTCACCGTCGACGCCAGCACGTTCGCGTTCGAATCGTACTGCTTCCTATTGCGCGCGCCCGACGCAAGCACATCTGGCAGCCCCCCGCCTAAGAGCCTGGTGTCTCCACCAATGGGAGGAGAGATCGACCGCTGGATGCTGGCCGGTCCCGAGCAGTTGGCCGTGATGTCCCAGCGGTTGGCCGGGCTCGGGGGCGACTGGGCCGATTGGGGCGCCTACCGCGCGGCGTCGGCGAGGCTGGTGGCCCGGTGCTGGCAGACCGCCCGGGGGCAATGCTCGGAGGGCTCTGCCTGGCCGCGCGATCTTTCGTTGCCTGTCAGCCCCGCGATGGCGGTATTCCCCGGCGACCCTCGGCCTCAGCATCGTTCCTTGGTTGAGCGTACCGAGGGGCACGACCAAGGTTGGCAGGTCAGCACCTGGCAGCTCCCGGCCCATGCCGGCACTCACGTCGACGCACCGCTCCACTGGTTGGCCCACGGCATCGCTGTGGACAAGGTTCCATTGTCCAGGCTTTGTGGGCCCGCGCTGGTCGTCGACTGTCGTGCGGCAACCGCCTCACGGCGGCCGGTAAGCCTGTCTGATCTGCGGGCCGGCGGGTTGGTTGAATCAGCCCACGCCGCCGGCAGGATCGTGTTGGTGCGGCTCGGTTTAGGTGATGAGCTGGCTAAAGGCAGCGCGCCACCAGAGCACCTAGGTCTTGGTGCTGAAACGGCCGAGGCCTTGGTCGCCTCGGGAGCCCTGGCCGTCGGCATCGAATCGCTCAGCGTTGACCCACCGGGCGCAGACGCCGATGCCCACCGGATCCTGCTTGCCGCCGGCCTGCCGGTCATCGAGGGGCTCAACCTCGACGGGCTCGGACGGGGCGTCTACTGGCTGGATGCCGCCCCTCTGCGGCTCGTCGGGAGTGAAGCGGCGCCCTGTCGAGCATTGCTCTGGCCGCTAGGGGAGCGGCGATGAAACCGATGAGGACAACCGGAGACCCGGCCCGGATGGCCGCTGCCGCGGCCACAGGGCTGGCGCAGCTGGCGCCCCGGCGAACGTTCGGCGCGGTCGACGTGGCCCTCATCGCCGTCACTTTGATATGGGGCTTCAACAACGTTGCCGTCAAGCACGCTCTGGCCGACTTCCTGCCGTTGACGTTCAACTCGATTCGCTTTGTCATCGCGAGCGGCGTCGTGTTCCTGCTGCTGCGGCTGACCGAAGGCCCGGTGGTCCTGCCGCGAGGCCGGCTGCTGGAGTTGCTGGCTATCGGTTTCCTCGGAAATACGGTTTACCAGGTGGGATTTATCAATGGGCTGGCCCTCTCGACGGCCGGCAATGTCTCCTTCGTGCTGGCGACGATGCCGGCCACCATTGCGCTGTTGGCTCACGTGGTCGGGCTCGAGAGCCTCCCCTGGCGGGGTTGGGCTGGTCTTGCCGTGACCCTTAGTGGCTGCGTGCTGATTATCGTCAGCGGCGCCGGATTGGCCATTGGCGGGACCACCGTGCGTGGGGACCTCATTGTTCTGGCCGGCACCCTGGGCTGGTCGTCCTACACCATACTCTCGAAGAGGCTGCTCACCCAATACTCGCCACTCGCGCTCACCGCCTGGACCATGGGGCTTGGCACCGTGAGCCTCGTACTGGTCTCTGTGCCCGATCTCGCACGCCAGGATTGGCAGGCGCCCGGCGCGTTGGCGTGGTCGGCTCTGATTGGTTCGGCGCTACTGGCGCTGGTGTTCGGCTACGTTGCTTGGAACTGGGGGCTGCGGCAGATCGGCACTGCAAGGACCGCCATCTACAGCAACCTGGCCCCGCTCTGGACCGGCCTCTTTGGCTGGCTCCTACTTGGCGAAACCTGGGGACCGCAGCGGGTGCTAGGTGGCTTGCTAATCCTCACTGGAGTAGCCCTGGTCAGAGGGGCGGCGGCGCGGCCCGGGCGCGCGGCCCCGCGGCGACCAGCGCCTGCCGGCTAAGCGGGCGATCTGGCCTATTCCCAGAACACGCGGTACTTGCACCAATCCTCCTCCAGGCGCTGCAGGGCGGCGACCGTGCGCTCGGGAGCTCTTTGCCCCACTGCTGTCAACAAGGCGTTGAGCAGGCTTAATGGCGCGGTGAACGAGTCCACGTAGGAATCGATCGCCGACCGGGCACATAGGACAACGGTAGCGTGTTGGGCCAGAGGGGACATCACGCTGTCAGTTATCGCCAGGATCATCGCCTGCCGAGACGCGGCGAACTGGGCGATCTCCACCGTGCGCCGGGTGTAGCGCGGGAAGCTGACGGCGATCACCAGGTCGTCGGGGCCCAACGAGGCCATCTGCTCCAGCCAGTCCTCGGTCGAGGATACCAGCGGCTGGGCGTTGCCAAGCACCCAGTTGAGGCAGAACGCCAGAAACCCGGCCAGGGAAGAGGCGGTGCGCAGGCCCGTGACGTAGATGCGTCGCGCTTCCAAAATCATCCCGATGGCCTGCTCCACGGATTCGGGGTTCGCTTCCTGCATGGTTTGCCTGATGTTGTCCATATCCTGTTGCATGACCTTGGCCAGTACGTTTTCGTGCTCCTCCAGGCCGTCCACCGAGCCCAGTAGCCTGTCGACAGTGGTCAGTTTGGAGCGCACCATCTCCTGCACGGTCTGCTGCATCTCGGGGTAGCCGTCATATCCCAGGGCCATCGCGAACCGCACGACGGTGGATTCACTGACGCCGACCCTGCTGCCCAGCCTGGCAGCAGTCAAGAACGCCGCCTTCTCGTACTCGCGCAGGAGATAGTCCGCCACGGCTCGTTGCCCGTCGCTCAGCTGTCCGGCCCGGCTGCGGATGCGCTCCGCCAGGTCCCCGGCCGAGGCGCTGCGTTCTTGCAGCTTGTCAGTGGTCACTCGATCTTCACCCTTCCCGCGCACCCAACAGTGCGGCCTGGGGCTTCTTTCTCGCCAGTCGCGCTGCCCTCCTTGTCCCCCAAGCGCCGGGCGCGCGGAGCGTCTGGAACCTAGCCTGGGCTTTCGGCGTCTACAGTATTAAAGGTCGGTAGCTACAGAGCCGGCCGATTGGGGGGAATGGCAGGATGAGAAGCGGTACAAGGATTGTCCTAGTTGCTCTGCTCTTGGTGGCGGTGTTCGCGGGTGGCGTTGCTCTGAGCAGCTGGTTGTCCGCGCCACAGCCCGTGACGGCGGCCACGGGCGAGGACCCGAACCACCGGACCATCACCGTCAGCGGCGTGGGCGAGGTCACCGTTGCGCCCAACGCCTGCCGGTTCACAGTGGGCGTGGTAACTCAAGCTACGACCGCCGTCGCGGCGCAGGCAGCAAACAACCGGGCCGCGCAGGCGGTGGCCGACCAACTAAAGGCCTTGGGAATCAAGGAAACCGACATCCAAAGCGTGTCACTGTATCTGTATCCCGTGTACGATGACCGCAAGGACCCCGACTACAGCTCGGACCGGCTGCTCAACCCGGTGGGCTTTCGCTGCACCCATCGCATCCAGGTTACGGTCAGGGACCTGGCCAAGGTCGGCCAGGCTATCGACAGGGCGATTCAGGCCGGTGCCAACACCGCCGACGATATCACCTACTTCCTGTCTGAGACGGCCGAACTGCGCCAGCAAGCTCTGACTGGCGCAGTCCTCCAGGCTAGGGCCAAGGCAGACACGATCGCCGCCGCTGCCGGCGTAAGCATCGTGGAGATCAAGTCCATTGTCGAGCATGGTGTGGACTATGGGTACTACCGCTCGCCGATGATGTATGATTCGGCGTCCGGCGGCGCATCAATGCCGGTTTTGCCCGGTGAGGTCAGTGTCCGCGCCTCGGTGACCATGGTGGTCCGCTACTAAGACCGGAGGCCCGCCTGCGCCACGACCGCCCGGGCGAGTGCCCTCCGGGCGGTCGCGGCTCAGGCAGGTCGGGGCCGTAACCGCCGTCTGGCGGCTGCGGCCGCCGCGCTGTTGAGCATCCCCCTGGGGACCATGTCCTTGGAGGAGAACCCGCCCAAACCGAGAAAACCAAACGGGCTTGTCATAGAGCAGGCAACGTGCACTCAGGGAGGGCGACGCTATGGATCGGATGGCTTTCTTGCAGGAAGAGCTCGAGTCCATCAAGGAACAGGGTCTCTTCAACACTATCAGGACAATCGAGAGTCCGCAGGGCGCATGGTTTGTGGTTGACTCCGCCAAGGTGCTCAACATGTGTTCCAACAACTATCTTGGTTTCGCCAACGAGCCGGAGTTGCGGGACGCGGCCAAACGGGCGATAGACGAGTTCGGCGTCGGGCCCGGGGCGGTGCGGACGATCAGCGGCACGCAAACCCTGCATTTAGAGCTGGAGACGCGGCTCTCCCGTTTCAAGGGCACCGAAGATACGATTCTGCTGCAATCCGGCTTCGCGGCTAACTCGGCAACGATTCCTTCCATCACTGGTGAGGGCGATCTAATTTTCTCAGATGAGCTAAACCACGCCAGCATCATCGACGGCTGCCGTCTGTCCCGGGCCAAGACCATCCGCTACGCCCACAACGACGCGGCCGACCTTGACCGCCAGATCAGAGCCGCGGGTGATTGCCGGCGGCGGTTCATCATCACCGATGGCGTGTTCAGCATGGACGGCGACATTGCGCCGCTACCGGACATCGTGGACGTCGCCAGGAAGCACAACTGCGTTACGATGGTGGACGACGCGCACGGCGAAGGCGTCCTTGGCGATCACGGCCGGGGGGCAGTGGCCCATTTCGGCTTGGTTGGTGAGGTCGATGTGGAGATCGGCACCTTATCCAAGGCATTTGGCGTCATGGGGGGCTTCGTCTCGGGAAGCAAGATTCTCGTCGACTATCTCAAGCAGCGTGGCCGCCCGTTCTTGTTCAGCACCGGTTTGACCCCAGCCGACGTGGCGGCATGCCTCGGCGCCGTCGACATGCTCGAGCGCAGCGACGACCGGCTCCAGAGGCTATGGGACAACGCCCGTTACTTCAGGGGCCGGATGCAGGAGGTCGGCTTTGACACCGGCAGGACTGAGACCCCCATTACCCCAGTAATAATTGGTGACGCCGCCAAGGCTGCAGAGTTAAGCCGTCAACTATTCACGTTGGGTGTGTTCGCCCAATCAATTGGGTTCCCAACAGTGCCCAGGGGGCGGGCGCGGATCAGGGTGATGATCTCGGCCGTGCATTCGCGTGAGGATCTCGACTTCGCAGTTGAGCAGTTCATCAAGGCTGGGCGCAAGCTCGATCTGATTCAGTGATTTCGCAGAGCGCCTAGCGTCTTTCGCGCTGCCAGAGCCGGGGCCGCATGCCCAGGCCGCCTTGGGGTCAAGATGCGGATGGCGGTCCCGGCTCGCACTGTTGCCCGGCGTTGCCTAACGCCGCAACCGCTCGAGAGCTCCAGCGAAGCTTGAGGGGCTGGCTCTAGCTGCGCCAGCGCATGAAGGAGTAAACACCCTTGGCCAGTGCCAGTGCTGCCAGCGCGTAGTAAATCGGCTCGCTGTTGATCCGCGCATAGGCCACAGCCAGAACGGCCAGCAATAGCCCGTACCCAAGAGGGTAGTACCGGTTCCTGCCGCGCGGCGCCGACAGGACGTACATGACGATCACTGCGCTGAGTAAGATTGCGGTTATGTCCATGGTTACCCCCCTACGGACGCGAGCTGAGCATTCTCCGGCCGTCACCGGCTGACGACATCAGCCAGACCTCGCGCGTACCGCTGGCGTCCGAGACGAACACAATTGTCTGGCCGCCTGGGCCCTTCTGAGGCTGGCCATCATAGCCGGTGCGAGCCGTTAGGTTGACTTGAGTTGCCGGATCGTTGATGTCAGGCAGCAGCCAGACGTCCCAATCACCACCAGCTCGATCCGAGGCGAACACGAGAGCTTCTTCCCGGCTGAGCCATTGGGGCTGGGCATTACGTCCCTGATCCGCGGTAAGCCGGGCCATGCCGGTACCGTCCTGACGGATGAGCCAGATATCGCCGGGCAGCCGCTGGATCTCGAGGCCCGCGCTCGTTGAAACCTCCTCGGCCCGCCAATCGCCGAACGCTATCCAGTCGCCGTCCGGGAAGCTGGCTGCTGAGGCGACGTTGTTGAGGCGCGGCGCGCCGGCTACCGCGGTGGAGCCACCCGTCGCCAGGTCATAGCGGTAGAGTGTGTAATCGAAGGAATGAGCCTCGCCGATTCCCGGCAGGTCGAGCCAAAGCAGTTGAGAGGCATCCTTAGGCCAGGCCAGAAAGAGATTGCCGAAGGAGCGGAAGCCGGTGCCGTCGGCAAGAGCTACGCCCAGCTGGCGCTGGTAATCGGAGTGCGCATCGGCGAGATACATGTCGTTTTGCACCGCGACGTATGAGCCGCCTGGCGATACATGAAAGCTGAGCACTCCCGGCTGGACGAGGTCTTGGTTCAACGCCAGTTCCGTGACATCGCCGTCTTCCACCGCGATGACGCCGGCCCGCGGTTGTTCCACCGCGCCGTCTGGCCCCAGAACGGCCAGCAGGGTCGTCTCGTCCAGCCATTCCACTCGGCTGTCAGGCCAGAGGTTGCCGTACACCAACCTCGGCTGAGGTGAATCGATTTCGGCAACCCAACACTGCCAGACCGCCCCATCGTGCTCTACCCAAGCGACCAGCTCGCCTTGGGGCGAAACCCGCGGGGACGAGCATGTGGCCTGGCGCGGTGCGCTCGTTGTGAACGACCCGCTGTAGGATTGCTGGAGCGATCTCCCGTTCCGGTCGTGGGCCTCCGTGGCCACCGTGACCTGATAGGCTGTGCCCGGCTGCCAGTTAGGAGTGGGTGTCAGCACTAGAATCCTGCCGTCTGGTGACAGTTGGGTGGCCACGCCGTTCGCTGGCCCCGGCGCGATTACCACGGCGGTGGCGAGCGAGCCCTCATCCATCGGCCGGTCGAACACGACATGGACATGCGCGTCCACCGGCACAGGTCCGCTCCAGTCGGGGTCAAATCGCAAGCCGGTGACCGCTGGGCCGGCGGGCGTGCAGGCTCCGGTCATGGTGCCAATCGAGAGCAGGATAGCCAGGAAGGCGACAGGCAACCAATATACACGACCTGGGTTCACCGGCCCCACCTCCGAGGATGACGTTCCTAAGCGTTCAGCAGGCACAATGCGCGCTCCTGCTGCTCTCGTGAACTGATGCGGCAGGCGCGGTGGCTACGACTGGCCAGTTAGCGTCCATATAACAGGCGGGCAAGCGCAGGCTGTGAGATCCTGACTGCCCCAAGCGGGCAGAGCTCCTGGCAGCAGTAGCAGCGTATGCACTTGCTTAAGTCGACTGTCGGGGCTTTGCCAGTCAGGGTGAGCGCGTCTACCGGACAACTGCGAAGGCAAGTGCGGCACTGATTGCAGACATCGTTCGAGAACGCCGGCCGCGAGCGCAAAAGGGGCTGCAGCGACCGCAGCACCGATTTCAGGGCACCGCGGCCTTGCAGGCTGCTGAGATCCTCCGGCCGGAGCAGCTCAAAGCTGGCCGGTCGGAGCGATTCGAGCTGCGCGCGGGCATCCTTGCCCCGAAAGAGCTCCGGCTTATCGCCCGTCAGGACGACCTCGAGTTCGTCGTCCCTCTGCGGGCCGTAACCGCGACGGAGGGCGGCGGCCAAGGTCGTGAAGTCACGGGGCCCCACTGCGAGCAGGCAAGCTATGGCGTAGTCAAGGGCGAAAGGATCCGTTGCAGCCAACAAAAGGCCCAGCGCCTTGGGCCGGCCGTGGGATGGACCGGCTCCCTCCATGGCTAGGACGGCGTCGCAAATGCTGAGCGCGGGCGACATGAGCTTAGCGATGTCCACCAATACATCGCTGAACGACTCGACCGTGGGCTGAGTCATGTGGTACTCGGTCTTGTGCAGCCCCGCAATGCACCCAAAGAGGTTCTTGGCTGCCGCGGTCAGCCCGGTGAGGCCGTGCGTCTTGAGCTTGCAGATGTTGATGAGCAGGTCGGACTGCCACATGGCGTCGCAGACCACGAACGTCCGCTCCACTGGCAGCGTCGTGTCCCGAACCTCCCGGCAAGTCACATCGTAGGACAGCGTTGCCCCTGCGCCGGCCGCGGCCCTGGCCATCCCCGTTGCTCCATAAAGTCGGCGCAGTACCCCTGGGGTGAACGGTCCACCAGGGCTGTCCCCAATCAGCACCTCGTAGCCGGCCCGGCTCAGCAGGGAGGCGCTGGCTTCTATGACTTGCGGATGGGTCGTGACGCAATGCTCAGGGATTCGCGGCATGAGCAGGTTGGGCTTGAGAAAGGCCTTGGGGCGCGGCCCCGGTCCCTGTGTGGCCGGCGGGCTTGCCGGCCAATCAAGCGCGTCGACTAGGTTGGTTATGCCTGCGGCGATGTTGCCGGGCTCATAATCAGGACAACGGGCCAAGGCTACGCGGTATACTGGCAGGTCTATCTACCTCCCGGCCGGCACACCGGCCTCTATACTGGCGCTGCCTCGATTGGGGAGCGCCAGACCAGATTGTATTTGAGCAAGTAGAGAAGGTCGCAGTATGGCTGGCCTTGTACGCCTACGGTCAGGACGAAATGGCGGACTGTTTGCTGCATGAACCGGAAGAGTTCGGCGGGGTCGGCCTCGATGGTGGCGGCCGCGAAGAACCCTTCGGTGATGTGCGTCGGCTGCAGGCGAACCCAGACTGCTGCGAGGACAGCTTCCTTGGGTCGCAGCGGGTGCCTGGTGACCGTTACCTTGATTGCTATGTCGCCGGCCGTGAAGGACTGCTGCTGGCCGGCAGTGGTGCGGTCACCGTTTTGCACTTGGAGCAGGAAATCTGCAAGCCGTCTGGCCGCTGGGTAGTCGTTGCAATCCAAGCAAACGACCGGAGTCAGATTGCGTTCGTTACCGAACTGGATGACCCCCAGTGTGACTCGCGGCTGCGCCGGCATCGGTTCACCCTATCCCGCCTTTAGCGGCATGATAGCCGCTATCCTTTGGCGCGGAGAAGCGTAGTTCCTTCCCGAACATATGTTCGTGATTCTGTTGACTGAGCTGCGATCCCAGAGTATGCTCTTTATGACGAACATGTGTTCGATTAGAGGTGATTGAGATGGCTGTGTGTGCCTATTTGCTCCTTCGTGGCCTGCCGTTTGCCGCTAACCGGCAAGGCCAGCCGTGTGCGCACGATAACCTGATTGACTACGCTTCTGAGCCAAGGGTTGTAGTCCGTCAGGGGGCGGTATTCGACGTCAACGCCCCCGCCGCAGCGGCAGGTGTTTTGCTAGGCAGTTCTCTGCGCCAGGCCAGGCAAACTTGCCCCAACGTGATTGCTGCTCCGTTGGTTGATGCCCTTTATCAGCAGGAGTTGGGCATGTTTATCGATGCTTTGAGCCTCGAGACCAACCGGTTCGAATTTGACGGTCCCAATGCTTTGTTCGCGGATTTTGCCGGCAGTGGCGAGCCAACCGGCATTTTGCGACGGCTTGCGGCCACAGGAGCGGGATTCGAAACCATGGCCGGTTTGGGCCGTAGCAAGCTGGCGGCCAAAGCAGCAGTACTGGCGGCTATGGCTGGCTTGACATCCCATAAACAGGCGATGTTTTTCCCTCGGCCTGAGCCCGATGTCCAGGCAATCAAGCCTGAAGCATCGTTGATGCGCGGCCGGCAGTGGGGATCGCCGCGAGGAGTTCCAGTGATTAGACTTGTTGACCTATTGAGCGGTGGCGAAGCGCGAGAGCGCGAGTTCCTGGCAGGTCTGCCGATTGGTTATCTTTGGCCTGCTAGCCAGGAAATGCGGGACAGGCTGTATCGTTTGGGCATCAAGAGGTTCTCCGATCTAGCGGCGATGGCCCCCCGGGAAATCTGCCGGACGGTAGGGCCTGATGGCACCCGCCTAGTGGAGTTGGCAGGCGGCTTGGACCGGTCCGGCATTGTCAGAGCCTATACCCCGGGCGAGATGGTGCGACGTTTCATCTTTGACCATCCGGTCGTCGCTAAGTCGGCTCTCAAGCGCTCCATTGCCGCTCTGGGCGAGGATTTGGGGAGATCACTGACGGCTGAGGGATTGGGATGCCGCACTCTCTCGTTGACCTTGCACCGCGCGGGTGAGGCGGGGGAGACCTCCGCCACCCGATCCTTCAGCCGGCCCAAAGGCGAGCCCAGCGCCCTGGCGGCGGCCGCCAGCCTGTTATGGGACAAGATACCAGAGCCGGGGGAGCTTTGCGGCTTTGAACTTACGGCGTGCGATATTGTCCAGGCCAGCGGTGAGCAGATCACTTTTTTGGCTAAGGCCGTGGGGCAGGATCCTGGTGACAATCTGCTCAAGACGCTTTCTGCTCTGGAGCGGCGCTATCCGGGCAACGCTGTGCGCCGGGGAGCTTTGCCCACTAGCCGGCGCGAGCGCATGTTGGAGTTGGTGGATCCGATGCGGCGCTCCGGTCATGTTGGGCCAGCCTAGAGGACGCTCTAGGCTGTGCAGCCCTCAAGCCCGCCGGCCGACCCCATCGCTGTGCTAAACTGCTGGCCTAGGGTCGGCAGTTGCGGCCGGCTGCCGCCGCGGGCAGTTCTGTTTGGAGTATTGGCCTCGGTCCCCGGCTCTCTGCTATCGCTCGGTACGCCTGCCATTACACTTCATGACGACGGTGACCGCACATGACAAGACTGATCGATCAGCGAATCGAGGTTTTGGCTACTCCAGGGAACCTGGGCGTGCCGGATCGCTTTCGCTGGCGGGCGCGATGGCATTCAGTGCACCAGCTGCTGGATTTGTGGACGGAAGCTGGGGCTTGGTGGGACGGCGAGCGAGAGGCCACTGTCTTCCGGGTCTTGCTTGATGGTGGCCTTATCTGCGAGTTGGTTCGCACCGCCGGAGGCGTTTGGCGGCTGTACCGGCTATACGACTGATTGCCCTTGGATCGGCTGGAGGTAGCTGGATAGGATGAGAGAGCGTCCTTTTGTCCATCTGCATGTTCATTCGCCGTTTTCTTTTCTCGATGGGGCCAGCCGCATTGCAGATTTGACAGCCCGCGCGGCTGAGCTCGGCATGCCGGCCCTGGCGGTGACGGATCATCACAACCTCTGTGCGGCAATCGAGTTTCAGCAGCTGGCGATGGCGTTAGGGCTAAAGCCGATTCAGGGGGTAGAGGTTGAGATCAAAAACGGTGGGGGACATCTAACCCTACTTGCCAAGGGAGAGCGGGGCTACAGCGCGTTGTGCCGCCTCCTGACCAAGGCCAATCTTGGCAGCCCGCGACGGCAACCCGAGCTGGAACTCGAGTCGATACCCGAGGTGGCTGGTCAACAACTTTTTGCCTTGACGGGCTGCCGCAAGGGCAGGGTGGCGCGTTCGGTTCTTAGTGGCGATTATCCGGCCGCCGCCCATTACGCGCGTCGGCTGCGCGAGGTGTTTGGTGCCGACTCGCTCTTTATTGAGCTTGAGGGCTGCCGTCTCCCTGGCGGCCGGCAACTCAACACCGAGCTTGCCCAGCTGGCAACGGAGCTAAAGATAGGGCTGGTAGTCACCAACAACGTCCACTACGCTCATCCCGAGCGCTTTCCAGTGCATGATCTGCTGACGTGTGTGCGCACCTTGACCAAGCTCGATGACGTGCATCCCGAAAGACGCCTTAACGCCGACAACTATCTCAAAAGTGGACTGGAGATGGCGGAGTCTCTCTGGGGACTTCCGGAGGCCTTGGTGGACAGGGCGTTGTCGACAAGCGTGGACATTGCCGCGGCATGTGAGCCTGCACTGCGTCTGGGCCAACGCCGCCACCCTGATTTCGATCCGGGAACGGGTGAGAGTGCCGCGGCCGCCTTGCGGCGCCTTACTTACGAAGGAGCCCGTCGCCGCTATGCCCGCCTGACTGGCGACGTGCGCCGGCGGCTTGATTATGAATTGGACATAATCTGCAAGCTAGGTTACGAGGAGTACTTCCTGCTCGTCTGGGATGTGGTGGCTTATGCGCGGCGCCAAGGCATCCGCTGCGCCGGGCGAGGCTCGGCAGCCGACTCGGCTGTCGCATACTGCCTGCAGATCACGGATGTGGACTCGATCAGAAGAGGCCTTCTGTTCGAGCGGTTCATGAGCCTGGAGCGGGCGGAGATGCCCGATATCGACATTGACTTTGACGCCCGCCGCCGTGACGAGGTCACGGCTTATGTGTACAGGCGCTACGGTCGCGAACATGTGGCTACGGTGGCTACGTACAACACTTTCCATGCACGTTCGGCAGTGCGCGATTTGGGCAAGGCAATGGGGTTTGACCAAGCGGAGATCGATGCCATGGCCAAGCGACTGCCTTGGATGGAAGCATCGCGGCTGGACGAGGCGTTCGCAAGGGTGCCCGAGCTTCGCGATAGTGGTTTGGACCCTCTCAAATTCCGGCAGCTCTACACAAGCTGCGCGACTGTGTCTGGCTTCCCGCGGCATCTCGGGACCCATCTGGGTGGTGTTGTGATCAGCCGCGAACCGCTCACCTGTTTTACGCCGCTGCAGATGGCGGCCAAAGGAATCGTTGTGACCCAACTCGACAAGATCGGCGTTGAGGACCTAGGCCTGGTCAAGCTGGACCTGCTCAGCTTGCGCACTCTTGGTGCGGTTGAAGATGCCCTGCTCAGCATCAACCGCAAGCGTGAGCCGGCGGACCAGCTAAAGTACGAGTCGATCGCAGCCGAAGACCAGGCTACCTACGCCATGCTTGGTCGAGGCGATACCATCGGGGTGTTTCAGTTGGAATCGCCGGCCCAGCGCGCCCTGCAGCCGCGCCTGGCCCCGGACCGTTTCGAAGACCTGGTGGCCAGTGTCGCGTTGATCAGGCCTGGACCGATCAAGGGCAATATGGTCGAGCCGTTTATCGCCCGGCGCAAAGGACAAGAAGAGACCAGCTATATCCATCCGGACTTGCGCCCCATCCTGGAGAAGACCTATGGTGTGGTGCTGTTCCAGGAGCAGGTGATTGAGATCGCCATGAAGATCGCGGGCTTCAGCGCCGGTGAAGCCGACCGGTTGCGGCGGGTGATGACCCACGGACGCAGCCGGGAAGAGATGGCCGATATCGGGCGCTTCTTTGTCGGTAAGGCGGCCGCTCGCGGTATAGAGCCCGGGGTCGCAGAGACAATCTTCAGCTATGTGGCCGGTTATGCCAGCTACGGTTTTTGCGAAGCGCACGCCGCAGCCTTCGCCGATATCGCCTACAAGACGGCGTATCTACTGCGTCACCAGCCAGCTCCTTTCTATGCTGCGATTTTGAGCCAGCAGCCCATGGGCTACTATCCTGCCCATGTGCTTTGTGTCGAGGCACGGCGGCGAGGAATTGCCATCCTGCCGCCGGATGTCAACCGCAGCATGGATTGCTTCACCGTCGAGGCGCCCGACACACCAGAGGAGCGGGGCAGACCGGGACCCGATGCCATCAGGGTTGGCCTGGGGCGGATCAAGAATCTGCCTTCACCGGTAGTCGAGGCCATAATCGCCACCCGAAGCACACACGGCCCTCACGCCGACCTGGCAGGCTTCCTCAGGCGGGTGGCGCCGCATGGCCTGGAAAGCGCGGCACTGGACAACCTGATCCTGGCTGGGGCCTGCGATGGCCTGGCATCCCCAGTCAACAGGCGGGCACTTTTGTGGGCGGGAGCCCGGCTGTTGCCCGAGGCTCGGGCGGGCGAGCTACCTCTATATAGGAACGATGCAGGGCTGCGCGATGGCCGGGTCACTCAGGCAAAGCAGGCGGATGCGGCAGACCTCGCCGGGATGGCCGATTTCACGCCTTGGGAGAGGTTGCTCCGTGAGTATGAAGTACTGGGCTTTTCAATCGGGCCTCATCCGATGTCGTTCTACCGCGCCGCCTGACCTCGTTAGGTTACCTGGACAGCGCTCAGTTGGCGCGCAAGAGATTGGCTCGTGGCGCCAGGGTTCGAGTCGCTGGAATCGTGGTCAGGCCGCACCGGCCGCCGACCCGCAGCGGCAAGACGATAGTCTTCATGTCACTCGAGGACGAGCGTGGCCTGACGGATGTTACTCTCTTCTCTGATGCGTATGACCGCTATGGCAAGCTCATCTTTCGTGATGCTGTGCCGCCACTGGCGGTTTGCGGACGCCTGGAGCGACGCGGTCGGGCGCTGAGCGTTACAGCCGAATCTGTCCACGAACTACAGGAGGTCCTAAAAGCCGCACCCAGCCTGGCCCCTGGTGCAAGGTGACTAAGACGGGATTGAGGTAACGAGCCGTGCGTCTTCGGGCTGCCCGCCTTGCGCCGGTGGGAGAGGACAGCGCCACCAACACGGAGAAAGCTCGCCGGACCGACTTTCACTCCGAGGAGGCCAGAACCAGCATGTCAAACGGCAAAGACCTGCTTAGCAGGGCCAAAGAGCTGCTACCGGAGATTATTGGCTACCGGCGGGAGTTTCACGCACATCCAGAGCTCGGTATGGAGGAGTTCAAGACCGCGGCCCGCGTAGCCCAGGTGCTGCGGGAACTGGGTGTCGAAGTGCGTGAGAACGTTGGTGGCACCGGAGTCGTCGGGCTGATCCGCGGCCGGGGGCCAGGTAAGACCATAGCCATTCGGGCCGACATGGACGCCCTGCCTGTGACTGAACAAACCGGTGCTTTCTATGCTTCGAAGATTCCCGGCAAAATGCACGCCTGCGGGCATGACGGACACACGGCATGCCTGCTGGGTGTGGCCAAGGTGCTCAAGGAGCTCGCGCCTGAGTTCGACGGGCAGGTCAAGCTGTTGTTCCAGCCTGCCGAGGAGGGGCCCGGCGGAGCCGAGCCGATGATCAAGGATGGCGCCATGCTGGACCCCAAGGTCGATGCGGTCATCGGGTTGCACATCAACAATGATCTCGCGACCGGGCAGATCGGCGTGGTCCGGGGCGTGACCAGCGCCGCGCCCGACAGCTTCGTCCTGACCATCAAGGGTGCCGGCGGTCACGGAGCTCATCCTCACAAGTCCGTCGATGCCGTAGCCGTGGCCGCTCAGGTGGTCTGCGCTCTGCAGACCATCGCCAGCCGTGAGGTCGACCCGGTTAACCCGATTGTCGTTACCGTCGGTACCATCAACGGCGGCTTCCGAGGCAACGTGATCGCTCCTTCGGTCACGATGGCCGGTACCGTACGGACGCTGGATCCGGAGCTGCGGGGCACTGTCGAGGAGCGCATGCGCCGCCTGGCGGGTGGGATTTGCGCGGCGATGAGGGCGGAGATGGAGATGCAGTACGGCTATGGTTATCCTTCGGTGGTCAACGATGAAGACATGGTGCAGCTGATTGAGAGCGCCGGTGCCAAGATCATCGGGGATGACAAGGTGGTGCGCATTCCCGTTCCGAGCATGGGCGGGGAGGATTTCGCCTACTTTGCGCAGGAGGCGCCAGGGTGCTTTTTCCGGCTGGGCGGCCGCAACGAGACCAAAGGGTTTGTGTTCCCAGGCCACCATCCCGAATATGACTTCGACGAGGACTGCCTGGCCTATGGTGCCGCGGTGATGGCCCAAGCCGCTCTGGACTATCTGGCTGGTCGGTAGCGGGCGGCAGCAGGAGCCGGCGTCGACGACCGGCGCTCTTTTGGTTGCGGCCACTGGCCTCGGCCTGCCGGACTGGCGGTTTTGGATGCTCCAAGGGGGGATGCGCAAGATGACCAAGATTGACGGGAGTTGGTACCGTGAGTTGCGCCGTCAGGACCGGGCGCTCAGCCATGAGGCGACCCTGGCGGTAATCGATAGCGCTGACTATGGTGTGCTTTCATTGGCCTGGCCGGATGGGCGCCCCTACTGCGTTCCGATCAACCATGGCCGCGTCGACGATGTGATCTACATGCACTGTGGTACTGCGGGGCAAAAACTCGACATCATGCGGCAAAACCCGCGTGCAGTCCTATGCGTGACCCACGCCGGTCCGGTGGTTACTGGCGGGACTCCCTGTGATGCCAGTATCAGTTTCCGGAGCGCTATGGTGTTTGGCATCCTGCGCGAGCTCGAGGATGAGCGCGAGAAGATGGCTGGCCTCACCGCGCTGTGCCGCCAGCTCGGGGTGGATGTGCCAGAGCCGGACGCCCCCGATTACGAGGCCTATCTAACGCGAGCGGGTGCGACCATTGTCCTCGCGATGGATGTGGAGTACATGTCGGGCAAGGCGCGCGCCTGACTTAGTCTTTCCTGGCTAGCCGCAGCTTGCATAGCCGCAGTTGCGGCAGAGGGCGCAGCCCTCGGCTGGACTCAGCCCGGCGCCGCAGTCCGGGCAGATGAGCCGGCCCCGGTCGTGGGCCGGCGTCGGCCCGGTGGCCATAAGCGGTCGCCCGAGCAGGCGAGATGGAACACAGGCTTGCTCAGCCCACCGCGGCTGCGTGGTTGTCGTCAGGCCCTCGAAATCGGCGCCGGGCGGCGCCTTGCTTGCGGGTTGCACGCGAACATACCTCCATGGCCGGGCCGCTTCGATGCACCCCGAGAATAGAACGTATGTTCGCTAGTGCGCCTAGGATTCCTGCCGGGCCGTCAAGAATCAGGCCGCAGCCAAGCCGATCATCGCCCGCAGGGCCTGGAAAGCCGCCGTCGGATCGTGGCTCTTGTACTCCAGGGTGATTGGGTCAACGACCTCGACATGAGGTACGCGGACGGCGGATTCAGCCATGCCACTGTCCTTGAACTGGATGCGGAACACAAACGGCGGTTTGACCACGTACGGCTCAAGGTTGCTCGAGTCTCGCACAGCCTCGGCGGCTGCGGCTCGGATCAGGTCACGTGCTTGCTGTGGATGCAGACAGCGCGCCGAGTAGCGGGTGATGGCCTGCTTGACCTCCACGGTGTGGACCCTGCCCAGCAGCTCCCGAGCTTCATTGCACACGTGCTGGTCGCCGGTGATCAGGCCAACCGGTACGCCGAACCATCCGGCCAGCGTGGCGTTGATGCCGGTTTCGCCAACCACCCGGCCGTTGATCCAGACGTTGGCCACCGATGCCCCGGAGATGGTGTGAGACAGCACACCTGGAGCTCCCATCCGGGAGTGATAACCCACGAACATCGCCAGGTCAAACTCGTTGCTGATGCCTTCCATCTGGGTTAGCGGCTTCGGCGAGCCCAAGACGACCTCGGCCGCCGGATGCATGTCCTCCAGAATGAGGTTCTGCATCGAGCCATGGCCGTCGTTGACCACCACCAGGGACGCACCTGCGTCGATGGCGCCCGTGATGGCCGCGTTGACGTCGGCGGTCATAGCACGCCGGGCCCGCTCATAATCGCGGCCCTGCGCGCCGGTCTGATCGCGGCTGATGACGCCGCTGATTCCTTCTAGGTCGCAGGAGATGTAGACTCTGGAACCCATGCATTGGTCCTCCTTGTGACAAGATTGCCGGTTGCCGAAGCCATTGGCGTCGGACCTGCCGCACACCTGCCGAGGCAAAGGATGCCGTCAAAGGCGCGCCGAAAGGCACCGTATGCAGCTGACACTGATGCCGCTGAGCGACAGGCGCGTCCACATTGACGCGGTGCTGGCCGAGTACGAGACCGAAGCGGCGAACGCGTTCGGTCCATTCGTCCACGATCTGTTGGAGCCATTGCAGCGGGCCCTCCGCAGCAGGGGCGTAGAGGGTTACGCCTTGCTGGCCGGCCGGGTTCCGGTGGCCGCCGTCTGCTATGCGCGATATTCCCGGCTCGTCCGGATTACGCTGCTGCACTGCTGCGAGGCCTGGCGCGGCGAGGGACACGAGGCGCAGCTCTTGTCGCTGGTCTTGAGCGAAGCCGGCGCCAACTCCATGCGGGGCGAACTAGGCAGAGAGGCTACCAGCACAATCCTCTGCGAGGCCATGGTCGTCAGCCACCCCGACCCGAACCAGTTGTTCCGGGAGCATGGTTTCCACGTCACTGAGCGCGAGATTATGGGGGCTGAGCTGGGATCGGCCGCTCTGTTTCCGCGTCGCCCGCCGCCCTATGTTGAGTTTAGCCGGAGCGAGGTCGTCTTCCGGCTTAGAGGCTGGCAAAAGGGAGATGTGAAGACCGCCGGCGAAGTTCTTCGCCGGGCCAACCGGGGCTCAATAGACGGCTGTATCTACCCCGAGCTGGTTGATCCCCGGCTATCGGAGTTTGCGGTGCAGAGCATAGTGGCCGGCAGCTTTGGGCGATTCGACCATCGTGGCTCGAGTTGCCTGGTGGCCTTGCCTGAGGGCAGTTGCGCCGGGATTGCCATGTGCACTTGGAGTAACCGCGAGGCTGCGTTCTTGGCCGAAATCGCCGTCCTGCCCCAGTGGCAGGGCCTCGGTTTGGGTCAGGCCTTGCTGGACAGGACGATTGCCCGGCTCGCAGCTGCCGGCTGCCGGCAGTTGTTCCTCGCGGTGACTACCGCCAACAGCGCGGCGACGCGCATGTATGCGGCGCGCGGCTTTGATCGCGTACGATTGTTTGGCTCCTATTACCGACCGGTGGGAGGGGACAGCTGATGTATGTCGGGCGCCTTAAAGAGATGTCCGGGCTGAGCGATCTATTCCGGGCCATCCTTACCCTGGAGAGCGAAGATGATTGTTACCGGTTCTTCGACGATCTGTGCACCATATCCGAACTCAAGGCAATGAGCCAACGTCTACAGGTCGCCAGGATGCTGATCCGGCGTGCCAAGTACGAGGATATCGAGCGGCAGACCGGGGCCAGCAGCGCGACCATCAGCCGCGTCAAACGATTTGTGGAGTATGGCGCCGGTGGGTATGTGCTCATCGACGGCCGCCTGCCCGAGGAACACCCTGATTAGCGGCCAGCCGCAGCTTCTAGCTTGGCCTCGGGTTGGCCCACTCTTCAGTGTCGTCGACTAGGCCACCAGCGGGCCTTGCGGTCCCCGGGGGACCATCTCAAGGCGGTAGGCGGTCCCTGCGGGACCACCCTGAGGCCTGACCCGGTCCCGACGGGCCCATCAGAGGGCTTTGCGGTCCCCGGG
>Ga0114946_10000502_pt1 | contig 26275 bp, 27 predicted proteins | sample WalLakDeSediment_FD_88676 | JGI IMG/M metagenome (GOLD analysis project Ga0114946, IMG submission 88676) | Lake sediment microbial communities from Walker lake, Nevada to study Microbial Dark Matter (Phase II) - Walker Lake 11/02/13 Deep Sediment | ecosystem: Environmental > Aquatic >... | reverse complement strand
GTGGCAACACCCGAACCCCGCCAATGCAACTAAACGAGAGGAGGTGGCACTCCTTCGGTAACATTTCTAAATGAGTGAGCAACCCACCTCCGGTAACATTCTTATGTGAGTTGACACGGATTAGGGTTCGATCGCTTGAGGTCGTCCAGGTCAACCTTTTCGAATGCCTTCTCGTTGTTTATGTAAGACTGCTCTGTCAGTGCGTTCGATTCGTAGTTCTCCCTAGTCCGTCTCAGTATACGTTCAATGGCTATCGCTCTCGGACATTGGGTTTGGAGGATAACAAACACCTGATTATGTTTGGCTGCTATTGCAGCAGCACGCCTCCTCAATGGTTGTGTGAAGAAGGTAGCATCGATTATCACCCCGTCGCCTTTCCCCACTATCTCCTCTGCCTGCTGCAAGGCCTTGTTGTAGACCATCATTCGTTTGTCCATATCGGAGGCGACCTTTTCGTCGAATATGTCCTCGTTCTTCAATACTTCTCTTCTAATCAGGTCGGTTCGCACGATAGGATAGCCCTTAATTCTCGATATCTCTTGGCTCATTCTGGTCTTACCGGTGACTGGGAGGCCACAGGTGATGAATAAGGCTCCAGAGCCCAGATTGGCCCCTATGAATTTCGCAAACGGCTCTTTCAATTCGTCGCCTCCCGATGATTTGCCTCTAAACTGTTCAGGGGAGTTGTGCGCCGACATTCGCTGTGAGAAACCCCAGGGCCCTATCCGATCGCATGGAATGGTAAGTATATCGGATTAAGAACCGATTACGGATGCATAACGAGAGATTACGAGGAGCTTGCAGACAGCTGCAATTCAGGGTCAGCGGTCAGATTTACTCCGCATACGATTCTGCAAGCTCGAAATATCTCCTGGCAATAACTAGAGCCCTTATCTTCTCCTCTTCTGAGATGTTTGGGTCGACGAGTTCGAAGCCTTCTACTTTTCCCCGGACATAGGCTCGGTAGCACTTGTAGAAATTGGATAGCTTGGGCAACTCCTCGTCACCTGAGGCCTTCACGTAGGCGTCCACGAAATGTTTCGAAAGGTCGGGATGACCATGGAAGTCCAAGTCCATAGCCAAAAAGGCGACTTCACTGGCGACATCTGTGTACCTGAACCTTTCGTTGAATTCGATGCAATCGTAGATGCAAAGGCCGTTGGTGAAGCAGATGTGCTCAGCATGGAGATCGCCGTGGCAGTCCCTTATCCTGCCTTCTGTTACTCTCTTAGCAAACAGCCGTGCATTTTCTTTCAAGAAGGAGTGGCTGTAATCCTTGATCCTTTCATATTGCCCTTGGGTTATGGTATAGTTGACATAACTCACCGTCTCGGTGAAGTTCTCCTCATTATTTCGGGTCACGGTGTCAAGGGCGCCAATGCTGGCTAGTTGCTCGCTTAGTTCCGCCTTTCGGTGAAACTCGGCCAATTTCCTGGCTACCTTCTCCACCATATGAGGGGTCACTTTGTTACTGTCAAGAAGCTTATCCATCATCAGTTCGTGAGGAAGGTAGCGCATTTTAACCGCATATTCAACCTCTACTCCGCTACCTTCGACTGAGAAACTATCTCCGTCTTGGGTAACGGGCACAACTCCCAGGTAGACATCGGGGCAAAGGCGCCTGTTCAGTGTCACCTCCTGATGGCAGTAGAAGCGTCGTTTATCTAAAGTGGTGAAGTCAAGAAAGTCAAGGGCTATGGGTTTCTTCACCTTGTAGACATAGTCACCGGCGAAGAAGACGGCAGATATCCGCGTCTGCACTAGCTCGACTCTTGAGGGATTATGGGGATAGGCTAACGGGTTCGATAGCGCCTGTAATAGCGCCGATAACTCTGGCATTCCAGGCCTGATCCTCCCCGAAGCCGAGATCGCTTACCTTATTTATCCGCCTTGTGGTTCTGACTTCTGTTGCTTTTTTCGCTCTTCCAGCTTCTTGCGTTTACGGCGGTGCTTGATTTGTGCCACTCGCTTTGCTTTGTTCATGTTCACCCATCCTATTTTTTACGGAGATAGGGTTTCGGCCACCATTTCACCGTTAGAGAACTTATCTCCGTGATGTCTCTAATGTCCTGCCTTTAACCTCTTCTCGGTCAGGTCCGTTATTACATTATCCGGGTCGGTGTCTACTATATTGTTCATCAGCCGTGGTCACTCGTCGAGTTGTGCCATGCCCACTATGTAGGGTGCTTCGAATCCCTCAACACTTAGTGCCCCAATAGTAATTACCCTTCTGGTTTCCAATCTGGTGTGCCTACTATTGCAACGGAGGCAATTGATTGGGGTCCTCCAAGATTATGTGCAAAGCCCACTTTGGCATCTTTTACCTGGCAACCTTCTGCTCTTCCCAAGACTTGTTTTGAGAGTTCAGCTATCATTCTTACTCCAGTGGCACCTACGGGATGCCCGAAGCATTTGAGACCGCCATCGGGATTTATGGGAAGTTCACCATCAATAGCGGTAACTCCTGCTTTGATTAGCTCCGCAGCTTCTCCAGGCTTGCATAGCTTCATATCCTGATAAGTCATCAATTCTGTAATAGTGAAGCAATCATGAACGATTCCGAAATCTAATTCCTTGCGGGGATCAGTTATCCCCGCTTCTTCATATGCGTCCTCAGCTGCCTTTACAGTCGCTGGAAAAGATAAACCTGTCCAGCCAGGCCTAAAGAACGGCCACTGAGTTTCCACTGTCAGAGATATTGCTTTGATTGTGGCGTAATTATCGCCCACTAGCCTTTTCGCTATATCTGGCCTTGTAAGCACAACGGCAGCTGCTCCTTCAGATAGAGCACAGCAATCGAAAAGGGTGAGAGGATAGGAGATCATGGGCGCATTCAGCACGGTCTCCATGGTTATTTCCCGTCTGAAGTGAGCTTTAGGGTGCTTTGCTCCATTTTGATGATTCTTGACAGCGACCCGTGCCAGGTCTTCTCTACCCCATCCCCATTCCTTGAATGCGCGAATTGCGCTGGGGGCAAAATAGGCCGGTGCGGCTTGCCATGTGAGTGAGGGATGCCAGTACAGTATGTCTTGTGATAGCCCCCTGCCACCTTGATCAAAAACTTTCTCAACACCGCAAGCTATTACTATATCGTATTTGTGAGCGGCTAAAGCATATGCGGCATTTCTAACTGCATCCATGCCTGAAGCGCATTGATTCTCCACCCTTGTTACCGGTTTCCCATAGAATCCCAGAGGCTCGACCATTGCCCACCCTGACATGCCGGAAAAATCATAAAGCGTAGAAACCCACGCTGCGTCAACATCTTTTCTCAAGTCAACGTTTGCTTCTTTACAAGCTTCATGCACCGCGTCAATAAGCATATCACCCACGTCATCTTCCCAATGTTCCCCAAACTTGGTGACCCCCGTGCCAATTATAGCTACCTTATCCTTTATACTTTCCGGCATTCTTCCCCTCCTAGTTCGGGTTCATTCTCTCAGAGACCTGGCTCTCCACCCATAAAAACGGAAGTCACTCTTCTGGTGAAGTAACCTGAAGGTTAGTTCCACAGGCGTGCCCACATCCACCTCTTCAATTTCATTATCAGTCATTTCTAGCCATATCCTGCATCCATCTTCAAGTTCTATGAGTAGCCTTGTGGTTGGATGAATACCATCACTCGGTAGATTCCCGGGGCCCAACAAGTAGTCGTGAGTATATGTAAAGACTTTGCCTTTTCTAGCTAGCTTCACCTTCTCATGGTTGTCCTTCTCATTGCAAATTGTACAGATTCTTCTTACGGGATACTGCAGAGTTCCGCATTTCTGGCATTTCATGCCATAAAGGGGAAGGAGCCAGTCTTCATCTCTCCAGTATTTGGCAACTGAGCTTCTCTCCCATTCCGGCCATCCGATTTCGATTTCTTTCTTATAGCTGAGGAAGCGTCCGTATGATGGGAGCATTTTCTTAGAGGATATATACTTTGTGCCTCTATGCTTTCCTTTCTCCTGCTCCACTTTTTCAGTGGTTCTAATCAAGAGTGCATCACTCCCTTCCCCATAGCTGGCGCACACAATCCTTTCATTCGACTTTGCCAGTTCAAGTGCTGCTATAAGAAGCAATAGACAGTGAGCTACCCCGGTTATCCCTATGTCTCTAAACAGAAGCTCCTGCATCTGTATCTTCGGGTCTATCTCTAATGAGCCTGCAAGGGACTTGGGATTTCTTGCTTCAGGCGCGTAAAGCGCAAACTTGGAGATGTCTTTCACTTGTATGTCGTGTTTCCCCAACAGATTGTTTACAGCTTGTGGAATATCCTTCAGAACTCCATACCTTGTGTCAATTCGCACATCGAATACTTTGGGATATGTATCCTCTTCCCTTCTCCATGGGCCCGGGATAGGGTTTACTATGGTGGAGAAACCTTCTATTTCTGCGATAACCTCTTCTTTTCTTCCTATCAATAGTGCCGCCGCTCCATCGCCGTATGTTTGCTCAGCATCAGACCGTGGCGCAGCCCTCCTCGCGTCAGCGGCGATGACCAGGACTCTTTTCAGGGTTCCTGCTTTGATAGCATCAAAGGCAGCTTTTACTGCCAGTGTCCCTGCTCTTAGCGAACCTGTGAAGTCGGAGGTATACACGTCCTTTCTGAGGTCGAGGGCGGAGGCAATCAGGGAAGCCACTTGCTTTTCCTTGTAAGGTGAGGAAACGGTAGCAAAGTAAAGTCCGTCTATTTCTTTGGGCTCCATGCTTGATAAGCAATCGAGGCCTGCCTCTACTCCCATTGTCAGACTATCTTCATCCCATGCGGCAACCGCTCTTTCTCCTCCCATAGATGCGCTGCCTATTGACTTGGATATCTCATCTCTACTCATTCTCCACGTGGGAATATAGGCACCATATGATAATATTCCGGCCACCTTTGCCTCCTTGTTTCAAGCTCAGAGTTGTTTCTGTTCGCAGATCATTGTGACCAAAGATAACTTGAAGACGCTGGTGCTAAACCTTAGCTCCTGGCAAAGCCAGCCAGCATGCCAAGCCAATACATGACGACCAGTTGCACCTTACAACTTTTCCTCTGCTCAGTTTTAACCGATGCCTATTGAGCTTTGAAGGCCAGGAAACACTGTTTGCCTTCCGCTGGCTCTAGAAAATCCACAGTGAGGGGAGTTCCGACCTTGATGGCCTCCGGTTTCTTGGCATCAAGTCCTTGAATTCGGCTGCTTACTTTAGGCCCCTCGTCCAGTTGCACGATCCCTACGAGATAGGGATTGTTTCTATCATAGCCCTCCTCGATTGTAGAGGTGGGGCCCACGGCGACGGCAGTGAATGCAGCGAGTTTGCCGTTGCCCTTCATTTCCACCCATTCCATATCATTCCCAGAGCACTTGGTACAGATAGGGTGGGGAGGTAGATGTAATGCCTGACATTTCTTGCATCTCGAAGCCATGAGTTTCTTCTCAGCGAGAAACTGATAGAATGAGGCACTGTTAAATTCCCTTTCCTCAGCCAAGGATCACCTCCTCTGATAAATATGAACTGCACAGGTGCCGCCGGTAGCGCCGACGTTATGGGTTAAAGCGAGGCGGATGTCCTTTCCCGGGACCTGTCTGGGACCTGCTTCGCCTCTCATCTGATGCCATATCTCCACCGCCTGCCCGGCCCCTGAAGCCCCCACAGGGTGCCCCTTAGATTTGAGACCGCCTGAGGTGTTGATAGGTTTGGCCCCATCGCGAGCCGTGAGCCCGTTCTCGATCGCCTTGTAGCCCTCGCCGGGTTTGAAGAACCCCAGATCTTCAGTGGCCAGGATCTCGGCGATGGTGAAGCAATCATGGACCTCGGCGATCTGAATATCTTCGGGCTTTACTCCTGCCATCTCGTAAGCCTCTCTGGCTGCAGTTCTTGCTGCCAGAATGGATGTCAAGTCTTCCCTTTCATGCAGGGCGTGGTCGCTGCCTTGGCCTGTGCCAACGATGTATATGGGATTATTGGAGAAATCCTTGGCCAGGTCCTCAGCAACGAGGAGAAGGCAAGCGGCGCCGTCGGTAATGGGTGAGCAGTCGAACAGCCTCATCGGCCAGGCAACGACAGGATTAGCCCTGGGGTCTTTGAGGAAGTCAAGCTCGTCATTCCATTCGGGCACGGGGTCACCTTTTTGTTTTGCCTTTTCGATTCTGGAATTCATGAGGTCTCTGATGGATTTGTTGAATTGAGCCTTTGGGTTTAGGGCTCCGTTATTGTGGTTTTTAATCCCTACTTTCATGAAGTGTTCCACGCTGGCGCCATATTTTGCCATATACGCGGTAGCCATAGCGGCATACAGCGAGGGAAAGGTAAAGCCGCATGAAGCCTCGTAGATTGCGTCGCTGGCGGCTGCCAGTGTGTCAGTTACTCTTTCTGTGGGCAGGTTGGTCATTTTCTCGGTGCCTCCAACCAGGACGACATCGTAGAGGCCGGAGGCTATAGCGATTAATCCTTCCCTCAAGGCAACACCGCTGGCGGCACATGCATCCTCTATCCTGGTGGCCGGTTTGGGGACCAGTCCTATCCAATCGGCCATAATGGGAGCGATATGCCCTTGACCTTCGAAGAGGTCACTGGAGAAGTTACCCACATAGAGGGCTTCGATATCTTTCGTCTCCATCCCTTTGTCCACCGTTTTGGCCATCGCATTGAATGCTTCAACAAACAAATCACGGCTCGTCTTGTCTGTAAATGCGCCAAATTTTGACATCCCGGCCCCCACCAAAGCCACCCCTCTTGCCAGTCTTCGTGCCCTCTGGCTCATGGTTCCTCCTTCAAAATGCTTCCAATTCTCCGACTATCTATGGAGGCTTTAATCAGTTCAGCCCGTGATGTCTCTTCCTGAACCCTGCTGAGACCTTGGCTGTCATCTCCAGTGCCTTTTTCGCCGCCTCGTTTGAAAGCGACCCTAGCCCACATGATGGTGTGATCAGACATTGGGAGTGTAGGGTATCGTAACCCATGCCTTTCTTTGAGAGCAGCCCCATCGTCTCCTCCAGGCGGTCTAAGAGGCTTGCCTCGGTCTCTTTGGCCAGAGCCTGCTCGTCATTGGGGACGATTCCCCAGGCTATAACCCCTCCTTGGCTGAGAAAGCTCTTCACCTCAGATGGGTAGAGGCTAAGGGTCTCTCCGTAGTTGTAGGCATCGAAGCTCAGAATGTCGATCGATGTTTGTAGCAATACCGACCAATCGGTATTGCCACAACAGTGAATGGCCTTGAGCCCGCTTATGCCTCCCAGGACCTCCTCAAGGAGGCTCACTACTTGCTCGCGGGGGAATGAGACTAATGCGGAGCCCAGTGAAGCAAGGTAAGGTTCATCGATGGAGATGATGGTTTTAGAGCAAACGGAGCTGAGTGCCTTCTCCTGCCAGGTTGCCTTCAACCTGAGATGCTTGGCTAAGGCATCCGCGAGCACGTCGTCGTAGAGGAGCGGACGCTGGTCTTGGTCGGTGACAGTCAACCCGAAGCTTATAGGTCCGGTCACCTGCCCTTTAACCGCCTTCTCTCCATTTGCTGCTATCTTTTTGAGAAAAACGTAAAATCCCTCTGCGTATTCGAGATTTACGGCGCTCTGAGCTATTCTGTTCTCCAGATAGTCCGCATAGAGTTGCTCCAAGGGCTTGCTCAGATCCCGGGTGCGGTCGACCCAGATGCGTTCTTCTTCTAGCACTATACCGGGGAATCCCTCGCTGAACTGGACGTACATATTTTCCAGAAAGGACCTGCTGCAAAGCTGGGGCCAGGCGGGGATTTCGGGGAGGTAATTTAAGACTAAAGAGCAGGCTTCTTGCGGATCAACATGTGGCATGCTACCTATTGCGGTAGCCAAGCCATTCAACTCGAAATTGTTTTTGCTCATTCCAGATATTTTGCTATCAGCAGAGCCAGTTCCTCTCTTTTTTGAGAGGGTATTAGGTCCCTGGACGTAATGATAGCATCTTTGAGGGCGGTGGCGCAACAACAGCCCCTTTGTTTGGGTAGTTGGGCACTGGCAGATTTGACTACCTCCTTTGCTGCCTCCACGGTCCGCATCAGGTTTTGTATTACCATGTCTATGGTGACCGACTCATGTATTTCATGCCAGCAATCGTAGTCGGTGACGCAGGCAATCGTGGCGTAGCATATCTCAGCCTCCCGCGCCAGCTTGGCTTCGGGTAGAGCGGTCATGCCGATTATGCTTGCCCCCCAGGAGCGATACAGGTTGGACTCCGCCCTGGTTGAGAAGAAGGGCCCCTCCATCGCGATATATGTACCACTGGGGTGTACTCTGGGCACAAGGCTGCCCATGTGATTACATGCTGCCTGGTAAAGGAGCTGGCTTAGCACAGGGCAGAAGGGATCAGAGAACGTACAGTGTACTACGATACCTTCTCCAAAGAAGGTGTTAACCCGGCTCTTGGTGCGGTCGATAATCTGATCGGGGATGACGATGTCGAGAGGTTGAACATCCTCCTTCAAGCTGCCGACAGCGCTCACTGAGATTATCCATTCCACCCCCAGTGATTTCATTGCCCAGATGTTGGCTCGCACAGGTAGCTCGGTGGGCAGGATGCGGTGCCCCCGGCCATGCCTAGGGAGGAAGGCCATCCTTGTCTCTCCAAGCGTGCCCAGCACGATCGTGTCGCTGGGGTCGCCAAAGGGCGTTTTGACGTTTATCTCCTCGACATCGCTTAGCCCCTCAATCTCGTATAGCCCGCTGCCTCCGATTACACCTAGCCTTGCTTCTGGCATTTCTCGTCTCCTTTGCTATCTCTGCTCTACGTGGTTTTTCTTGCGTTGGAGATGTAACGCTGGCGTTCGTATCTGTAGCGTCGTGACTCCTGTCACGACGTTCAAATCCATCATCATATCACACCATTTATACTGTCCCTTATCCTGTACTAATCCTTTCCTGATGGGGTTATTCAAGATGTATTCCGCTATGTCAGCTATATTCTCCTCTTTCCTGAGAATGTGCTCATAAAAACCTCTCTGCCATATCCTAATGTCAGTTTTCGTTGCCACAGGAGTGGCAACGCTACGGGTGGCAATACTGCAATATGATTTGAATCCTCGCACGAATTCTCTTAAATCCTTCGGATTCTCGCCTGCTTGAATCAATATGTGTAGGTGGTCTGGCATGAGACAATAGGCGATTAAATGATATCCGTAAAGGTCAGACGAATTCTTGAGGACATTTATTATCTGTTGGTTGGTGACAGGGTTAGTGAAAATATTCTGTTTTTGACTAGTGCCGATGGTGATGTGGTAAACAACTTCAGGCGAGGCGTAATCGAAGTTTTTTAATCGGATGGAACGGGATATACCCCAGGTTTTATAGGACATGGTATGATCTGGATTTTTACGTTTTTCCGTATCCGTAGCGTCCTCACAGGAGTGAGGACGATTATTCGGCGTCGCCATTCCCATGGCGACGCTGCTTCCACTGATTACGCCTGGATTAGCTTCTGGCATTTCTTGTCTCCTCTAGCGCTTGAATGTGGACATACCATTAACGGTCGAATCCTCCCTGATGTTCAAATATCACCTGCAATATTTCTTAATCTCTCGACATAGGGTTCCCTGATGACGCCTTTCTCGGTGATAATGGCGGTGACATAGCTATGGGGGGTAACGTCGAATGCGGGGTTTGCCGCTCTCACCCCATCAGCAGCGATCCTGATCCCCTGAATGTGGGTGACCTCGTCGGGGCTTCGCTCCTCTATAGGGATATCCTCGCCCGTAGGCAATGAGAGGTCGATGGTGCTCAGCGGCGCGGCGACATAGAAGGGGATGGCGTTCTCCATGACCAAGACCGCCAGGGTGTAGGTGCCGATCTTGTTGGCTACGTCGCCGTTGGCTGCTATACGGTCGGCACCGACGATCACGCAGTCTATCTCGCCCTTGTTCATGAAATATCCGGCCATGCTGTCGGTGATCAGAGTCACTGGAATGTTTTCCTTGAGCAGCTCCCATGTTGTGAGCCTTGCTCCCTGGAGTAAGGGGCGGGTCTCGGTAGCATATACCTCTATCCTCTTGCCTTGCTCCTTGGCCATCTTGATTATTCCCAGCGCTGTCCCGTATCCCGCTGTGGCCAGCGAGCCGGCGTTGCAGTGGGTCAGTATGGTAAACCCATCTTGGATTAGCTCCGCTCCGAGTTCGCTAAGGCGGCGATTGGCCTCGTCGTTTTCGGCCTCTATCTTCCGGGCCTCAGCGAGGAGGTCTTTCTTGATCTTCGACACGTCTTCGCTACTCTGAGCCACCCGGTTCATTCTTTCCAGCGCCCAGAAGAGGTTGACTGCGGTGGGGCGGGATGAGGAGAGCGTTTCGCTTACGGGGCGTAACTGGGCCAGGAACTCATCTTTGGAGTCCGTTTCGATTCTTTGAGCTCCCAGAGCGAAGCCATAAGCAGCGGCGACGCCGATGTCAGGCGCTCCCCTAATGCGCAGCTCTTTTATGGCCTCAGCTACCTCACCATAGTCGCTAAGCTCGAGGAAGACCTCATCATGGGGCAGCCTAGTCTGGTCGATAACCCTGACTCTATCCCCGAGCCACTCGATGATTTTAAAGTCCTTCATCTGTTATCAGCCTTATCCGCTTTTTGGGACTTCTGCTCAAAGCAGCCTGAATTCTCCCACGTCCACCAGTCCCTTATCGGTAAGCCTGAGCTCTGGTATCACTGGCAGGGCGAGGAAGGAGAGGGTGGCGAAGGGGGAGGGAAGCGCGCAGCCTAGTGTGGAGGCCAGCCTTTGTAGCTCTTCCAGCTTGGCTACTACTGCTTCTAGCGGTTCCTCGGAGAGCAGACCGGCGATGGGGAGAGCCAAGGAGCCCTGGATCTGCCCTCCCGCGGCCACAGCCAGCCCGCCCTGTAGCCTCTCAATCTCTTTAATCACGGTAAATATGTCCTGGTCACTGGTGCCTGCGACGACGATGTTGTGGGAGTCGTGGGCGATAGAGGAACCGATCGCGCCTCTCTTAAGACCGAAGCCCTTGACCAATCCCAGCCCTATATTGCCACTGGCCTTGTGTCTTTCCACTACCGCTAGTTTCAGTATGTCCTGTTCGGTATCGGGTACTATGAAACCTTCTTCTGTTTTCGCCTCGGCATCAATTCTCCTGGTGATTATCTGCCCCGGGACAATCTCGATAACGGGAAATGGCTTCTTAGTGGCTGGCATCTTCAGCGCTTCGATAGTGAAAGGCTTGATATTGAAGGTGTGGGTAATCTCGGGGTTGGTGCGCCATGGGGTGGAGAAAAGTGCCTCACCATTCCGGGCTACGAGCTTTCCTTGGTGGAAGACCATATCGACGCTTAGCTTCCATAAGTCGTTGATCACGAGAAGATTGGCTACATACCCCGGCGCCACAGCACCTACTTGATGCATCCTGAAATACTCGGCAGTGTTGATGGTTGCCATCTGCAGGGCGCGGATTGGATCAAGTCCTTTTGATATAGCCTTCCTCACCACGGCGTCGATATCGCCCTCCCTCAGCAGGTCAGAGCAGGTGCGGTCGTCGACCACGAAAAAGCATCTCTTGTATGTCTTGTCGTTGACAAGCGGCAGTAGTTCATCGAGGTTCTTCTCCGATGAACCCTCTCTTATCATAAGATACATCCCCCGCCTCAACTTCTCTCTGCCTTCATTAAGAGCGGTGGACTCATGGTCGGAACTGATGCCCGCTGTCAGGTAGGCATTCAAGTCCTTACCGCTGAGGCCGGGAGCATGCCCATCGAGCGGTTTGCCTTCAAAGAGCCTGATTTTCTTCATCACCTCCTGATCACGGTTCAATACGCCGGGGAAGTTCATCAGTTCGCCCAGACCGATAATGTTCCTCCATCGCATGGCGGTTCGGAGTTCTTTCGCTCCGAGCTCAGCCCCGGATGTCTCAAGGTGCGTTGCAGGTACGCACGATGGTGCCATGAAGTAGAAGTCGAGAGGAAGCGGTCGGGCGCAGTCCATCAGATAGCGGATTCCTTTGAGTCCGCTGACATTGGCGATCTCATGGAGGTCAGTTACGACAGCAGAAACCCCTCGGGGCACCACAGCCCTGGCGTACTCGGCGGGATGAAGCAACGAGCTCTCGATATGTACATGCCCGTCGATCAGCCCCGGGGCAAGGTATCTGCCTTCAAGGTCTACCACCTGCCGCGCCTGCTCATAGTCGCCAATTCCAGCCACGTATCCTTGGTGGATGGCAACGTTGGCGTCCTCTATCTCGGCGGTGAAGGTGTTCACTACCTTGGCATTGGCAAGCAAGAGATCGGCAGGGATCTCACCCCTGGCTACGGCTATCAGTTTTTCCAGGCTCATTCTTGCTCCTCTAGTACGCATAGGTCAGGTAGGTAGCGGAACTTCTCGTCCAAGTCTAGCCCGTAGCCGACCACGAAGGCGTCGGGAATCGTGAAGCCTACGTAGTCGATGGGAATCTCCACTACTCGCCTTGAGGGTTTGTCGAACATTGTGCACAGCTTGAGCGATGAGGGCTTGCGGCGACCAAGATAGTCGAGGAGGAAACGCACTGTGAGTCCGCTGTCAATGATGTCCTCGATCACCAGCACATGCCTGCCCCTTATCGGGGTCTTGACTCGCTGTAACAGCTTGATTTTGCCCGAGGTCTCTCTACCAGCCCCGTAGCTCGACAACATAATGAAATAGATCTCGACCGGTATGTCCAGTTTACGTATCAGATCGGACATGAAAACGAAGCTGCCCTTGAGTATACCAATGAGGATGGGGTGTTTGTCTTGGTAGTCCCTCCTGAGTTCGTCGGCGAGCTCGGCTACCTTCTTTTCGATTTCTTCTCTGGGGATAAAAACCCTAGGCTTGTCCAAGAACTTCCCCCTATTAGATTTTGCCCACTGCTACCAGGTAAATCACACTCTCCTGCCGGCCATCTAGCCCCAGCAGGCGGTTAAAGTCCTCGTCATAGAAAGCGCCGATTGCGCAAATGCCCAATCCCATTGAAGTAGCCACAAGGCTGGTGTTCTGGGCGATGTGCCCTGCCTCAAGGAGAATGTAGCGTTGGCCACGTTCCTGATACCGTCGCGTGGTGCGCTCGGAGATGGCAGAAAGCACCAAGACAACGGTTGCCTCTATTAACATTCGCTGTCCCAGTGCCGCCTGTGCCATTTCCTGGCGGAAATCGCCCTCGCGGATCGGTTCCAGTTCATGAGCGCTGACCGAGTAGCGGTAGATTCCAGTGGTTAGACCCTCGACGTTATTTATCACAGGGTAGATCTCTATGGGATAGGTGGCTCCTGCTGAGGGTGAAGCTCTGAACCCGCTACGCTTGTCGGTGAGGCCGCTTGAATAGTAAAGAATATGCGAGAGTTCAGCCAGAGACATTGGATTCCTCGAGAAATTTCGCTCTGACCTCCTCTTTGCGATGGCTTTCTCTACACTAAGTCCGCTATCGGCTAGCTCTCGGGTGAGTTGGACCTTTCTCATTACCGACTGATTATAAACTTGGAGCCATCACGTGGCAAGCAAGTGCGCTCGTTCGTATCTTCGAAGCAAGAGCCCTGGGTTGTTTCTGATCGCATGTAATTGTCGGGACCATGGGATTAAGTAACGGTTTAAGGATATAGAGGGCGAGTCACAAGGGGTTTACAGGCAAATTACAATGAGTGCACGGAGTCGTCTGTATGTTACTTTTTAGGGTTGTAAAATCCCCCTTTTTTCCTATTTTATTTTTTGGCGATTCATGGTAGCATATCGTGGCTCAAGAGATTTTATTGTAAAAAAGCCAACTTTCGGCTCTTGAAAATATTTCAAAAGATGGTAAAATCCGCAAGGTTAAAAAAATATGTTGAGACCGATCTGAGGTAGAAATGGTATTCTATCAGTTAAGCGAGAAGGCAAAGCTAAGGCGGCAGCGTACAAATGAGGCCATAGCTTTAGCGATGCAAAGCCAGTGGGATGAGGCTATTGCTGTCAACAAAAGCATAATCGAAATTTTCCCCGATGATGCCGATGCCTACAATCGATTGGGCAAGGCCTTAACGCAACTGGGAAGATATGCTGAGGCTAGGGACGCATACAGCCATGCTCTTGAAATTGAACCCAATAATGGTATAGCCAAGAAGAACATTGATCGTCTGGCTCATCTCAGAGAGGCGGAGGCAGAGCCCAGGAACGGGAGACAGGTTAGCTCTCATCTCTTCATAGAGGAGACGGGTAAGGCAGATGTCGCCGATCTTTATCGACTTGCGCCTCGGAAGGTGCTGGTAAAAATAGCTGCTGGCGATCCGGTTCATCTTGAAGCCAAGGGGCAGAGTCTAACGGTGGAAAGCGTAGACGGAGAGTATATTGGAGAGGTCGAGCCTAGACTGGGTTTGCGCCTTATCAAGTTAGTGCAGGGCGGCAATAGGTATACTGCGGCTATCGTCGGCGTAGGAGAGAAGGGTGGCAAGGTGATGATTAAAGAGGTTTTCCAGCATCCCAGCCAGGCTGGGCGTCCTTCTTTCCCTGCGCGAGCTGCTGATGGATTCAGACCCTATGTTAAGGATAGTATGATGAAGTACGAGCGTGAAGATGACGAGGAAGGTTTGGAGGAGGAGTACCCTGACGAATTCGAGAATAAAGAACCTGCTCGGGAGGAGGTCACCTCCCTTGAAGAGATGGTTGCCATTGAGGACGAAGAGGAGGAAGAGCGCGAGCTTGGACTAGGGGAGTAATAGGGAGAGCAATTCCAGGGCAAAAGGAGAAAGCCGAGGCAGCTGCCTCGGCTTTCTCCTTTTGACGAACGTAGCGGGGCGTGATAAACTCTTGCTAGCGTTTGTTGTCAGGATAGCAGTCCTGGCCACGAACAGGAGTATCCTCGGAGGGACTATGGCATGGAGATAGGAACGGTCAAATTGGTCAAAATCGAAGACGAAATGAAGAGTTCTTATCTCGATTATGCTATGAGCGTTATCGTCTCTCGTGCCCTGCCTGATGCACGGGATGGCTTGAAACCGGTGCAGAGGCGAATACTATACGCTCTGAACGATATGGGTCTGCGTCATGATACTCCCTATAAGAAGAGCGCTCGTATCGTTGGAGAGGTGCTGGGCAAGTATCATCCCCACGGAGATACTGCGGTCTATGACGCTATGGTGCGTATGGCTCAAGACTTCTCCATGAGATATAGGCTGGTTGACGGACAAGGTAACTTTGGCAGTGTAGATAATGATCCGCCGGCGGCGATGAGGTATACCGAGGCTCGTCTCTTCAGGATAGCTGCTGAGATGCTGGCGGATATCGATAAGGATACCGTCGATTTCACCTCAAATTTTGACGAAAGCCTTAAAGAGCCTGTGGTTCTTCCTGCCAAGCTGCCCAATCTGCTCCTGAACGGTGCTTCGGGTATTGCTGTGGGCATGGCGACCAATATCCCTCCTCATAATCTAAGCGAGCTCTGTGACGGTATAACTTGCCTTATCGATAACCCTGATGCTACTGTTGATGACCTACTCGAATTAATCCCCGGGCCAGACTTTCCCACAGGTGGCATCTTGGAGGGGCGTGATGGTATAAGAAGCGCTTATACAACCGGCCGTGGTCGGATGGTGATCAGAGCCAGAACGCACATCGAGGAGGCAACTAGGGGTGGGAGATACCGGATAGTAGTTTCGGAGTTACCGTATCAGACCAACAAGGCTACGCTGGTGGAAAGAATAGCTGATCTGGTCAGAAGCAAGAAGATCGATGGCATCTCTGAGGTGCGCGATGAGTCTGATAGGGAAGGTATGCGCATAGTTATCGAGTTGAGGCGGGAGGGTCAAGCGCAGCAGGTCCTCAACAGCCTCTACAAGTATACCTCTATGCAGTCTTCTTTCTTTGTTAATATGCTGGCTTTGGTAGATGGCCAGCCAAAAATGAAAACCCTGAAGGGAGCGCTGCTTCACTACATCGGATTCCGTCGCCAGGTAATTACCCGCAGATCTAAATTCGATCTTGAGAAGGCAAGGGAAAGGGCCCATATCCTTGAGGGATTCAGAACTGCTCTCGATAACCTTGATGAAGTTATCGCTACGATTCGCCGATCGCAGACTGTGGAAGCAGCCCGCAACAACCTGATGAAGCAGTTTGACTTCACACAAGTTCAGGCTCAAGCCATTCTTGATATGCAATTACGCCGGCTGGCAGCCCTTGAGCGCAAAAAGATTGCTGACGAGTATACTGAGTTGCTCAAAACTATCGCCTATCTGGAGGACCTTCTGAACAATCCCAAGAAGATCGACTTTCTAATTAAGGAAGATGTCGGTGATCTGAAATCCAAGTATGGCGATCCCCGGCGTACTGAGATCAGCGAAGAAGAGGTGGGCGAATTCAGCGATGATGACCTTATCCCTCGGCAGCAGATGGTAGTGACTCTGAGCAACAGGGGTTACATAAAAAGAGTGGCGACTGACGTCTACCGGCAGCAGCATCGCGGGGGCAGGGGAATCGTGGGAATGGTGACGAGGGAGACAGACGCAGTTCGGCGAATGATCATTGCCAGTACTCACCAAAACCTACTGTTTTTCACTGATCGAGGGCGGGTGTTCCGTCTTAAATGCTACGAGATTCCCAGGGAGACTTCTCGAACTGCCAAGGGGCTGCCTATTGTCAACCTGCTCTCTATAGATGTGAAAGAGCGAGTTACAGCGGTTATCACTGCTCCTGAATCAGTAGAGGACATGTTCATGGTGGTCGCTACGCGCAATGGCGAAATCAAGAAGACAAATCTCGCCGAGTTCGCTTCAGTGCGATCGAGTGGGCTTATCGCTATGGATCTGGAGCAGGGCGATGAGCTGGTAAGGGCTCAGGTGGCAGGTGCTGATGATCAGGTCGTCCTGGTGGCGGAAAGCGGACAGTCGATCAAGTTCTCCGTTGCCAAGCTTCGTACTGCGTCCAGAACGAGTGGTGGCGTGCGCGGTATTCGCCTTGCCCCTGACGACGGCGTGGTCGGTATGGAAGTCGCGGTTACTGACGGTCACCTACTCGTTATTAGTGCTAACGGATTCGGCAAACGCACTCCATTTAAGGCGTACCCGCTTCAGCACCGTGGTGGCGGTGGGGTTCGGACGTTTAAGGTTGTCTCCAAGACGGGCAGAGTCGTAGCGGCACGTGTTGTCTATCCCACAGAGGAGTTGATGCTCGTATCCGCTAACGGGATAGTTATTCGCACTTCCGTTGAGAGTATTCCGACTCAGGGCAGGGGCACTCAGGGAGTAGCTGTGATGAGGGTGGAGGAGGGTGATTCGGTGGCATCTATCGGTTGCTTGAGTAAGGAGTAAGCCCTCTTGGCCGCTGGGAGTTCTGGAGAGTAGTTAAATTCCCAGCTTTTTTGAAGAACCGGGACTTGTTTTCATACCCCTGCGCATTCTCACTTGCCCCTATTCATATTCGGACTGACCGAGGCCAAGAGCTGCACTGGGTATAACACCCACATAGGTATGGTTTCATCCTTTGGCTTCTCTCCCCTGATTTCCCATATGATATATAATGCTTGAGAGAGGAAGGGAGTAGTTCGCGAATGAAGGGTGAAAACACCTCATGGGACGCCCCTGATAGCGGTGGGGAAGATACCGGCTTGGCCCCTGAACAGCAGGGTAATGTAGCGAAACGAGCTTTCCTGTCCCGAAAACTGGGTCTTCGTATATTAGCTATTTTGATGGTAATTGGTATTACCGCTAGCATTTTTATCTTTCGGGATAGTCTTATACTTTCCGAGGAAGCTGAAGACCTTAAGAACTATGGTTACCTAGGTGCCTTCGTAGTAGCCCTGATAAGTAGTGCCACAGTAGTCTTGCCTGTTCCTGGCATAGTGGTGATATTTCTTCTAGGCGAGTTCCTTAACCCCATAGTGCTCGGGCTGGTAGCGGGCGTGGGGTCAGCACTGGGCGAGATCACAGGCTACATGGCGGGCTTCAGTGGGCAAGCAGTGCTTGAGAAGAGCAGATACTACCCGCGCCTGGAAGGTTGGGTGAAGCGGCGGGGATCGATTGTGATTTTCGTGCTATCCTTTGTGCCCAATCCATTCTTTGATGTTGCCGGTGCGACAACGGGAGCGCTTAGATTTCCTCTTTGGAAGTTCCTGCTCATGTGCTTCCTGGGCAAGTCGCTCCGGTACATGCTCATCGCCTTCGCTGGGGCGAGCACAATGGATTGGGTGCGCGAACTTCTAGAGAAGTACTTCTAGCTGGTCTGGGCGAAGCTTTGAAGTGCGAGCTTTATCTTGTTCTCGAGGGTGAGGTCGGGGGAGTCGGGGATGGCGGATATAGCGGCTATCGCTTCCGCTGCTGAATAGCCCAGGCTGATCAGAACCGCTTTCACGTCTTCGTGGGGATAGGGCATTCCTGTGTCTGCTTGCTCAAACTTGCCTCTTAGCTCGAGGACGAGGCGTGCTGCTGTCTTCTTGCCGACCCCTGATATCGAGTTCAGGATCTCCTCATTGCCGGTGGCAATAGCTTGCGCTAATCGCTCTGGGCTCAGTGCGGAAAGCAGCGCTAGAGCAACCTTGGGGCCGACCCCGGAAACGCTGATAAGTAGTTCAAACAATCTCATTTCCTCAACTGAGAAAAAGCCGTAAAGCGTCAGGTTATCCTCTCTTACCTGAAGATATGTGTGTAGATATATCCTGTCGCCGGTGGTGCCTAACACACTCAGGGTGGAAGTTGGCGCCTGAAGGCGAAAGCTTATCCCGCACACATCGATGATGACCCAGTTATCGCTCAGCGACTTGAGTATGCCCTCGATCCCAGCAATCACCGCTAAACCTCACTTCTTTGAATGTTCGCTATGTTCACTGGCTACGCATAATTAGTTGTGAGAAGCGCGCCTTGCTGATATGGCAGATGGCCACTGCCAAAGCATCAGCAGCATCATCGGGTTGAGGGATGGAGTGGAGCCCGAGTTGAATCTTGACCATCTCTTGAATCTGCCTCTTTCCTCCATGACCGTAGCCGGAGACGTTCTGTTTGACCTCAAGCGGTGTATATTCGTAAACAGGAAGGTCTTTATTAGCTGCGGCGAGGATAGCCACACCTCTGGCTTGCCCAACAACCAGCGCGGTTCTGAGATTTCGGGCGACAAAGTGCTCCACAGCAACCTCTGATGGCTGGTGGCGTTCTATGAGGTCGATGAGTCCCCAGTAGAGGATGCGCAACCTTTCCGGGGTGGCTTGTTTGGCTGAGGTGGATAGACAACCGTAGTCGATTGTGATGAGTTCATCTTTGCTGTCTTCGATAAGGCCATATCCCATCGAGGCAATACCTGGGTCAATGCCCAAAACACGGGTTGGCATCATCGCCCCGTCATCCCTGGTAATTCTCCACTACCTCGTCGGGAAAATCGGCATTGGTGAATACATGCTGCACGTCGTCGAGTTCCTCTAACTTGTCCAGAAGCTTAAGCGACTGAAGTGCGGACTTCTCGTCGAGACGTATCATAGTCTTAGGTACCCGGAGCAGTTCAGCGGCAGATATTTCGATTCCTTTCTCCTCCAGAACCCTCCTCACTTCTTCCATGTCCTCTGGTTGAGTGTGGATCTCCACTATGGCTTCATCGATCTTGACGTCGTCAGCGCCGGCATCGATGGCGAATAAAGCCAGTTCCTCGGCGTCCACATTGTTGACCTCAACCGTTATCACACCTTTGGGCTCAAATATCCAGCTTACGCAGCCACTTTCACCAAGGCTGACGCTACCGCGGCTGAAGATGTTACGCACTTCGGATAGCGTTCGATTTCGGTTGTCGGTCAAAGCCTGGAGCAGGATGGCGCTGCCGCCGGGGCCGTAGCCCTCCAATGTCACCTCGGCCAGGGTACCTGCATCTGAAGAGCCAGCGGCATGCTTAATGGCGCGCTCTATATTCTCAAGGGGCATGTTGTTGTCCCGGGCCCTCTGTACTGCTAACCTCAGCCGAGCATTAGCCTGAGGGTCGCTGCCTCCCTGACGGACGGCGACACTGATCTCCTTGCCTAGCTTGGTGAAAAGTTGTCCTCGCTTGGCATCAGCCACGCCTTTTTGCCGTTTGATTTGCGACCATTTGGAATGCCCTGACATATTCGCTCCTCTTCAATCCCATCGGCTGAGGGCATTGCGCTAAGCTGCCTTCTTATCAGCTACGGCTTTCTTGATGAAGTCAGCGATATCGTTTGTTGAAGTCCCTGGGCCGAAGATGCCCTCGATTCCCATCTGGCGCAAGGCCGTATGATCCTCCTCGGGAATGATGCCGCCGGCCAGGACTATTGTGTGCTCCAATCCCTTTTCACGAAGCTTCTCTAATACGATCGGGAATAGCTCGAGATGCGCGCCGGACAGGATGCTCACGCCGACAACGTCGACATCCTCCTGCAGTGCGCTCTGAGCGATCATCTCAGGTGTTTGACGAAGCCCGGTGTAGATCACCTCCATACCATAGTCGCGCAGGGCGCGGGCTACTACTTTAGCGCCCCGGTCATGTCCGTCAAGACCGGGCTTAGCCACCAGAACCCGGATTTTATGTTCATCTGCCATAGTAAACTGCCCTCTCCTATATTCGTTGATCGAGTTCGATCAGTACACCAAGAGTCGACTTAGGATGGATAAAAGCCATCCTGGCACCTAGTTGCTCTCCTATGGACCCACCGTGGGTTGCAGGAGTTCGATGGAGCAACCGCCCAGGGGAAACATGACCGCCTTTACCCCCTGCATCTCCACTATACCGTGCTCCCAGGGTTCAAGCCCCAGGGTGTCCGCATACAGGCTCCGCGCCTCTTCGATATCGTTCACAACAATGCCCACGAAGCTGATACCAGTAATCATTTATTCCCTAGAGTTTTTGCGCCAGCTCTACGAGCACTCCTCGGGCGGAACGGGGATGGAGGAATCCGATTTTGCCTGCCATTCCTTTCCTCCCCTGTTTGTCGATAAGCTCAATACCTCTGGCTGCCATTGACTCCAGCTCCTTGTCAACATCATCGACCTCGAAGCTTATGTGATGGATGCCTTCACCTTTCTTTTCGATGAACTTGGCGACTCCGCTGTCGGAGGTTGTTGGCTGTATTAGCTCAATCTCAACGTCTCCTACAACTATCATTGCGGATTTCACTTTTTGATCGGGAATTTCCGCTATATGAGACGATTTGATCCCGAGGAGATTTTCGAAGGTCTTCAGTCCTTCCTCGAGGTTACTTACTGCAATGGCTATATGGTCAACTCTTTTTATCATTCTTTCCTCCATTTATTCTGCCAGCTGTTCGTCTGGCGGGCAGCTTAAATTACCAGAATCTCTTCCTGTTCCCCGAATACGCCGCGCAGCACGTCGCAGATCTCGCCTAACGTGGCATAGACCTCGACACAGTCGATAAACACAGGCATGGTATTCTCTTCGCTGCTCGCCACGTCTTTCAGCCTGTTCAATGCCTGGGTTACTTTCTCGTTATCCCTTTTTGCTTTGAGTGAAGTCAATCGCTGTGTCTGCTTTGCTGCCTCGGCTGGATCTATGCGGAGTAGACCGGTTATCTCTGGATAGGAAGAGACAAACTTATTGACTCCGACTACAATCTTTTTACCGCTCTCGATTTCCTTCTGGGTTCGATAGGAGCTTTCCTGAATTTCTCTTTGCTGGTAACCGTGTTCGATGGCAGCGCGGGCACCGCCGAGATCGTCGATCTTCTGAATATATTCACTGGCCTTCTCCTCTAAAGCATCGGTCAGGTGTTCCATATAGTAGGAGCCACCAAGGGGGTCGGTGCAATCCGCGACGCCGGTTTCGAAGGCTAGAAGCTGCTGGGTGCGTAAGGCGAGGGTCACTGCATCTTCGCTGGGCGTGGCATAGGCTTCGTCACGGGAGTTAGTGTGTAGAGACTGAGTGCCTCCCAATATAGCTGCCAGCGCCTGGATGGCGGTCCTTATGACGTTGTTATCTGGCTGCTGCGCTGTCAGTGTGTGGCCGCAGGTCTGGGTGTGAAAGCGCAGCATCATTGAACGAGGGTCCCTGGCTTCAAATCTATCGTGCATAATCTTGGCCCATAGGCGCCGGGCCGCTCTGAACTTGGCTACTTCCTCCAAGAGGTTGGTGTTGGCTGCGAAGAAGAATGAGAGCCTGCCAGCGAATTTGTCTACGTCGAGGCCGGCGTCAATAGCCGCCTGTACGTAGGCGATTCCGTCAGCCAGTGTAAAGGCTATTTCCTGCGCTGCAGTAGACCCTGCTTCTCTGATGTGGTAGCCGCTGATACTAATGGTATTCCACTGAGGAAGATTCTGGGCACAGTAATGGAATATATCTGTGGTCAACCTCATTGATGGTTTGGGTGGGAAGATGTAGGTGCCACGAGCAATGTATTCCTTGAGGACATCGTTCTGGATGGTGCCGTTGAGTTTTGACGGATCGATTCCCTGCTTCTTGCCCACAGCGATGTACATCGCCAGCAGGATAGGAGCGGAGGAATTGATTGTCATTGAGGTGCTGACCTTGCCCAGGGGAATTCCCTCGAAGAGGATTTCCATATCCTCAAGACTGGATATTGGGACGCCTACCTTACCTATTTCGCCCTTGGCCTGGTGGCTGTCTGAGTCGTAGCCGATTTGGGTGGGCAAATCAAATGCCACGCTGAGGCCGGTCTGGCCCTGCTCCAGCAGGTAATGATAGCGCTGGTTGGTAGCTTGGGCCGAGGCGAAGCCGGCGTACTGGCGCATGGTCCACATTCTTCCCCTGTACATCGTTGGCTGTATACCTCGTGTGAAGGGAAACTCCCCGGGGTAGCCCAGCTTCTGGTCATAGTCGAACGCCTCGGCATCGTCGGGAGTATATAAATCGTCGATCTCAAAGCCCGAGGTGGTCAGAAAATGCTCTTCTCGTTCCGGGAAGCGCTTTGTCGACGGCTGCAGTACCTTTTCCTGCCACTCTCGCTTACTCTTGCTGGTGTCCATCTATGCTCCTTTTTACCATGTAAATTGATTGGCTCGAAAAAAGTGTATCCCATATGGTGGGTGGTGTCAATTATCAGGCGAGCGTTCCGCAGGTGTGAAAGGGGTTATCGGGTAGCCTCTGCAAAGGGGCTGTAATCTGATATAATGGGGAAAAGAAGTTGTCCAAAGACTCACCCCGTGTAGCGTCGTGACTCCTGTCACGACGGGGAGTTCGTTGCCACCGGAGTGGCAACGCTACCCTGCAAGAGGGACGATGGAGCGAATCATATCAGCCAAACCCAGGGAAGAGGATGTCGTGCTTGACAAGGGTCTTCGGCCCAGGCAGCTTGCGGATTTTGTGGGTCAGGAGAAGGTCAAGGATAACCTCAGTATAGCTATGGCTGCCGCTCAGGGAAGGGATGAGGCGCTGGACCACGTCCTGCTCTATGGCCCGCCGGGCCTGGGTAAAACTACCTTGGCATGCATCATCGCTGCCGAGATGGGTGTGAATGTCAAGATCACGTCTGGCCCTGCTATTGAACGTCCCGGAGATCTCGCTGCTATCATAACCAACCTCAACAGGGGCGATGTCCTGTTTATCGATGAGGTACACCGCCTGGGGCGGGTAGTGGAAGAGGTGCTGTATCCGGTGATGGAGGATTTCGCCCTCGATATCGTCATTGGCAAAGGGGCGGGAGCGAAGAGCCTCAGGCTCAATCTGCCTCGCTTTACCCTTGTCGGAGCAACCACGCGCTTCGCAATGCTGAGCCCGCCTCTTCGGGAGCGATTCGGAGCGGTATACAGGCTCGATTTCTATGATGAGGATGCCATCGAGATCATTCTGGGGAGGTCGGCTCGACTGCTGGGGCTGGAAGCTGACCAGGACGGGCTCGAGGAGATAGCCAAGCGTGCTCGGGGTACCCCCAGAGTTGCCAATCGGCTGCTCAAGCGGGTCAGGGACTACGCTGAGGTGAAGGCTCAGGGGGCGATCACCAAGGAGGTGGCTCTGGAGGCACTGGAGAGGATTGATGTGGATTCCATTGGGCTTGACGAAGTGGATCACAAAATCCTGCGCACTATTGTGGAGAAGTTCGGTGGGGGGCCTGTGGGGCTGGATACCATTGCTGCTGCCATCAGCGAGGAGGCAGACACTATTATGGACGTCTATGAACCCTACTTGCTACAACTGAGCTTTCTGGAGCGTACCCCGCGGGGCAGGGTGGCCACCCGCTTCGCCTATGAGCACCTCGGTATTGACTATGCCAAGGGCCGATCTGAACAACCCGGCCTGTGGTAGTTGAGAAACCCCCTAAATCCCCCTTTACAAAAGGGGGACTGTTCACGGGTTCAGGAGTCAGTTAAGGGGGCAGAGATAACTTCCATTCTCCTTCATGCCTGTTGCGGACCCTGCTCCACTTTTGTGGTGAATCGTTTGCAGGAGCAGGGGCTGGAGGTTAGTGCCTTCTGGTACAATCCCAATGTCCACCCCTTTCGCGAACATCAGCACCGACTGGAGACGATGGAGTTGCTCGCCAGGGCGATAGATCTCCCCTTGGTCATCGATGAAGGCTACGACATGCTCAAGTACTTTCAGGCTGTGGTTGGTCGCGAGAGTGACCGCTGCCCCGACTGCTACAGACTGCGACTGTCGAGGACTGCTGAGGTCGCTCACCAAAGAGGGTTCGATGCCTTCACCACTACCTTGCTGATTAGCCCTTATCAGAATCGCGATCTGATTCGTGTGATTGGCGAGGAGTTGGGGGAGGAGCGGGGGGTGAAGTTTCATTACGAGGACTTCAGGCAGGGCTTTCGTGAGGGCCATCGCATTTCCCGCGAGCTTGGTCTCTATCACCAGGGGTATTGCGGCTGTGTCTACAGCGAGTGGGAACGCTACGGCAAGGTGAAGATTTAGTAGAGTAGGGTGGGTGTAGCACAGCGAAACCCACCGCTATGTCTTGCTGGTGGGTTGCATTTCATTCCACCTACCCTACACAAGATTTAATTCGTGACCTATTCGCCTATGAGCTTAACCAGGACGCGCTTCCTGCGACCACCGTCGAACTCACCGTAGAAGATCTGCTCCCAGGGACCGAAGTCCAACTGACCGCCGGTGATCGCGACGACTACCTCACGGCCCATGACTTGCCTCTTCAGATGGGCATCAGCGTTGTCCTCGCCTGTGCGGTTGTGGCGATAATGGCTGACGGGCTCGTGCGGAGCCAGTTCCTCCAGCCAATCCTCATAGTCCTGATGGAGGCCACGTTCATCATCGTTGATGAACACCGAAGCGGTTATGTGCATAGCGTTGACGAGTGCGAATCCCTCCATGATATCGCTCTCTCGCAAACAATCCTCAACCTGGGGCGTGATGTTGATGAAGGCCCTGCGTCCGGGAACATTGAACCAGAGTTCCTTTCGGTAACTTTTCATCGGCCAAACCCCTATTTGTTTCTTCTATCCTCTTCAATCAAAAGAATGTTCTCCAGGATTATGAGTTTATATTAGTCTACTTCTTAGTTGTCAACGCAGTGTGGTGGAGAAGCTAGCGTTTGTTACTTTCCGTTCAGTTCCTTGGGATCGAGCATATTTCGTTCAATTAGAGCCTTGCGGATTTCATCGAGGGGGACATCGTCGAAGGGCCCGCGGTCCAGCAGGTATTCGATATGCGGCTTGCCGTCCAGATTGTGCAGGTGAAACCTGGCATCGCTGAGGCCGTCAAATTCCACCGGCATGAACCTGTGCTCCTGACACATCTTGAGGTCGAAAGCCGGGGTTGCCTTGACCCATTCCCCCCCAAGGTGCAGTTCTGCGTAGCCATGCCAGGGGAATATATTTGATTTAAGGATTTCTAACACCTTCGGTGGAACGAGATGGTTTCTGATTTTGGCGCAGCCGAGACGGGCCGGGATGCCTGCGGCCCGGGCAAGAGCGACCAGAAGCACCGCTTTTTGGACGCAGTAGCCTTTGCCCCGGGCGAGGGTGTTACTGGCCCGGAAATGTTCCGGCATGTGCTTCTTTACATAAAGGTTGTACGATATCTCGTCCCTTACAAAGTAGAACAGGGCTTTGGCTTTCCCTGCAGCATCCTCTAGCCCCCCGGTCAATTCTCGGGCCTTCTCTTGTATAGCCTCACTGTCAGCGTCAAATGTGAATGTCGGCTCTAAATACCTTTCCAAAATTCCTCCTAAACCTTCAGCCAACTCCCTGATAGTTCCTCAGCCCTGGCCTGTGAGCTTCGCTTTTAACTCAATTTCTTCCGATCCAGCCGTTAATATTATGACTGAATCCTGATGTTTGGGCAACTGCTTTGAATGCTCAGTTGCTTGCTCCCCGTTCATGAAATCGTGTCAAGACTCTTTAGAAATGTCCCCTGAAATAACTCTTTAGAAATGACCTCTAAGGGTATCAACCGCATGTTGTCTCCCTCCTGCTGAAGTACCCTGGATTGAATCTCCTCCAAGGGTGCT
>Ga0114946_10000501_pt1 | contig 26276 bp, 21 predicted proteins | sample WalLakDeSediment_FD_88676 | JGI IMG/M metagenome (GOLD analysis project Ga0114946, IMG submission 88676) | Lake sediment microbial communities from Walker lake, Nevada to study Microbial Dark Matter (Phase II) - Walker Lake 11/02/13 Deep Sediment | ecosystem: Environmental > Aquatic >... | reverse complement strand
TGCGTTCCGAGCAGCGGGTCGTAGCTGCTCGAGCCGCGGACCACGCTGCCCACGCCGTAGATCAACGCCACCTTCGGCCCGCGCTGGTGTGGTCGTCCGCGACGCTCAAGATAGCGCCCAACGTACAGCAGGTCCGCATCGCCGGCCAGCAGGCGCGCCTTTTCATAGGCCTCGTCCCGGTAGCCAAGCTGGTCGACCAGTCCCGCCTCCAGCGCCTCCTGAGCCACGAACGGCCCCCGGTCCAGGAGGTCGAGAACCTGCCGCTCGCTCATGTCTCGCCCGGCGGCAATGCCCTGGACCAGCTGGCGCTGCTGGCTGTTCAGCACCGACTCCGTGGCCTCGCGATGGGCGTCCGTGAACGAGCGCTCGGTGAACTGGTTCATGGCGCTCTTGTACTCCCACCGCTGGTCGAGCTGCGGCTGGATCTCCAGCTTGTGCAGGGCGTCCTTCAGGAACTGCGCCTGCCACACGAGGCCCACCAGACCCACGTCGCCGGACGGCTGGAGCACGATGTGATCGGCGTCGCTGACCAGATAGTAGCCGCCGTTGCCGGGGCCGGCCTCGCCGAACGTCTCCGCGAAGGCCACGACCGGCTTGCCGGCTTCCCGGAAGCGCTCCATCGCCTGCCGCAGTTCCTGGATGACCGCCATCCCGCCGCCATCGCCACCCACGGTGACCACGAGACCGGTGACTCGTCGGTCGTCCGCGGCGCGGTCGAGCGCGTCCACGATGTCGCGTACGGACAGCCGCTCCGGACCCATGAGCAGCGCGCTCAGATCGTCGAGCACCGCGTGTTCGGCCGGCGGTGTCGTAAGGTCGAGTTCCAGCAGCGTCTTGCGCGGAACGAGCGTGCTGCCCGCCACGGCCCTGCCGGCGGCGACCAGCGCGACCAGGCCGACGAACAGCACCACGGCCGTCGCGGCCAGGCCGGCGATCAGGATGAGCGAGCAGCGCGCATTGGTGCGTGAGGTGGACATGTGCGTCTCCTGGCGAATGGGCTGGCGACTACTGCGCCGTGGTCGAGCGTCAGTCGGGTTGGTCGAACAGCGGGGCGCGGACCATGGTCACGGCCCCTGATCCGCCTGAGACCACCAGGCAAGCAGGTCCTTCATGCCCGCGGTGCTCAGCTTGTGGCCCACGTCGTACTCGCGGTAGGTCACCGCGGCGCCCACCGCGCGCAGCGTCGCTGCACAGGCGCGTGATCTCTCCAGTGGGATGAGCGGATCGCGCCGACCCACGGCCAGGAACACCGGCAGGCCGCCGAGCGGCCGAACACTCACCAGGCTCTCGCAGCGGGCGGGCACGAAACCGACTACCGACGCGATGCCGCGCGCCAGATCGCGTTGGGCGATGGCGGTGGCGAACGCGGTTGCCGCACCTTGGCTGAAGCCCATGAGGTGGATGGCGCCGCGGTCGGCGCCGTAGAGCTGGGGCAGAGCGGTGGTGAAGCGTATCACAGCGGCCACGGCGTCGTCGAAATCGGCAAGCTGCGGCCACTGGTCTCGCTTGCGCGGTCGCCAGTCATAACCGCCGTCGGGGTGGGGCAGCGGCGCCCGCGGCGCGACCACCAGCCACTCCGGCGGGAGCGCAGGGCTCAGCGGCCACATGGCGTGCTCGTCACCGTGGCGACCGTGAAGCATGACGATGGTCGCGTGTGGTCCCGCGCCGCGGGCGCGCCGGACACGGTGGCTGAGGCCGGTCGCGTCGAGCGCGTCACCGCTGTCTAAGTGCTCCGTGTGCCGCAGCCAGGCGCTCACAAGCGCCGGGGCCGCTGCAACTGGAGTCGGGGCGGGGCGGGCACTGCCACCGGCTCGGTGCGCGTGGGCCTAGGCGCCAACGGGACGCCCAAACCCGACGCCGATGGCGCGCGCGGTGCGCACCAACTCGCCGTCGGCCGGCACCCGCCGGATGCGGCCCACGGCGTCCGCGATGGGCACGGCGACCACGTGCGGGGGATGGAGCGCCACCATCTGCCCGAACGCGCCGATCTCGATCAGCTCCACGGCTCGCGCTCCAAACCGGGTGCACAGGTGGCGATCCATCGGCGACGGGCTGCCGCCCCGTTGCAGGTGACCCAGCACCACGAAGCGCGACTCCTTGCCCGTTCGGCGGGCGATCTCGCGCGCCACGGCGGCGCCGATCCCTCCCAAGCGGGCTTCGCCCAGGCGCTCGCTGCCGGCGTCGTCGTCCGCGGCATGCGGGTGCAGGGTCGGCTCGGCGCCCACCGCGTGGGCGCCCTCGGCCACGATCACCAGCGTGTGGGTCTTGCCTTCCGCCTCGCGGCGGGAGATATTGGCACAGACCGAGTCGTAGTCAAAGGGTATCTCCGGGATGAGGATCACGTCGGCGCCGCCGGCCAGGCCGGCGTACGCGGCGATCCAACCGCTGTGGCGCCCCATGACCTCGAGGACCATCACCCGCTGGTGGCTGGCGGCCGTGGTGGCCAGGCGGTCCAGGGCGTCAACGGCACACGCCACGGCCGAGTCAAAGCCGAACGTCATGACCGTGGCCTCGAGATCGTTGTCGATGGTCTTGGGCACACCCACCAACGGCACCCCGGCCTCGAAGAGCTGCTGGGCGATGGACAGGGTGCCGTCTCCGCCAATGCACACGAGCGCTTCCACTCCCAGGCGTTCCAGTCCGGCTCGCGCCTGGTGCAGCAGAGCCGCGGGCACCCGGCGCTCATCGCCGGATCCGGTCCTGGCGGTGAAGGGGCCGCTGCTGGTCGTGCCCAGGACCGTCCCACCGCGCACCAGGAGCCCGTCCATGTCGTGGTAGTCGAGCCGGCGAGCGCGAATGGGTTCCAGCAGCCCCTCGAAGCCGCCCAGCACGCCGGTCGTGACCCAGCCGCGGATGGCCGCCGCCTTGACCACCGAGCGGATGACCGTGTTGAGGCCCGGGCAGTCGCCGCCGCCGGTGAGTACCCCAATCCGCTGGGTCACGGGCCGGGCAACGGATTAGTGCCTGCGGAACGATGCCGGAAGAAACGACCAGTAGTCGCCCGGCGGTCGCGGCGGCATCACCGTGGGCGTGTCAGCAGGGCCGAGCGGTGTCGTGGTGGGCGAGGGGCCCTCCGTGGCCTGCACCGTGGGGGTGGCCGTGGGGAACACGACATCGGCCGGCATGCGCACGGCGGCATAGGTGGTTCGGTCACGCATGGGCCGCGCGTCCAGCACCAGCATGGCCACCGGCTCGGTGGACTGCATCAGGACGCGCACGTTGGCGTAGTCGGGCGTGGCGATGGCTATGAACCGCATCTCGCCCGCCGGCACGCGCACCGGGTACAGATCGCCGTAGATCGTGCCGTCGTCGTTGTACAGGGTGGTCCGGATGTCCGTCGGCTCCGTGCCGGGGTTCATGGCGATCATGAACGACGGCTGGCCATCAGCGGCCATGAAGGCGCGGGGGGAGACAAAGACGGTGCCGAGGTCGTTGGGGCCGAAGGCGTTGTACGCGGCGCTGCCGAGAACGTAGTTGCTCTCGCGATACTCCTCCCACACGGCGGCCAGCACGCGCCCGCTGGCCCGGATGTAGGCGCTGCCCAGGAAGCCGGTGTTGAAGCCGTCGCCGCGCGGCACATCCGGGCCGGCAACACTGCCCCGGCCCAACTCGCTCAGGTCGATGGTGGCGTAGTAGCGGGCCGGCAGGCGCAAGGTCTGGCGGAAGGTCTGCCCGGCGCCGCTGGGGCTGTACGGATGGCCTTGGTAGGTGATGGTCACGTCGACCGGGTTGCGCTCCACGCTGGTCACCGTGATGAGGGTGTCGCCCTGGTAGTTGGAGCGCACGAGCGGCAGGTACTGGCGCTCGTTGGCCGCCGTCACGGGCTTGGCCACCAACGCGTAGCTGCCCACGCCAATCGGTTCGTCGCCGTAGATGAGCATGGCGACCGGATCCTCGCTGACGACGTGGAAAGCGCCTATGAAGCCGCCGGCCGCGTTGACGGGCAGGTCGCGGTAGAACACCCGCTCGCGGAACAGGTCGTCGGGCAGCGCCTCGTCGCCCTGCATCTTGACGGTCCACGACTTGCGGATGGAGCCGTCGTCCTCGAACAACTCGAAGTCGATGGTGTTGGTCCGGCCGGGCTCGCTCAGGTTCTTGATGTAGATGATGGCGCTGTTGGAGTAAACCTCGCGCGCCACCAGCGGCAGCACCAGCTCACGCGCGGGCGTCAGCGCCTCGTGAACGGTGGAGGCGCCGCCGTACCAGGTCGTGCGCACCACGCCGCCAATGGGTCCGTCAGCGCTGATGCGCGCGGAGTAGTGGCTGAAGTCGGTGTTTGGCACCGACTCCAGCGGGAAGCGGGCGGCCGCCAGCGGCCCCAGGGCAGCGCTGGTCACCACCCGTGACACCACGTTGCTGAACAGATCGAACTCCAGTGCCACCGGGCGCGAAGCCATGTTCTGCAGCTCGATGACCGATTCGCCCATGCCGTCCATGCCCGCCGGCGCGTCCAGGGAGTCGAAGTCCCAGTTGCCGGCCGTCTGGAGGTTGGGGGCCACCAGCAGCACCCGCTGCTGGGAAGGCACGGCCGGCCCGGCCGTGGCTCGCGGAGCGAGCCACGGTACCGACAGCGCCATCGCCGCTACCGCGACAACGAGGATCGCGCCCCAGACGCGACCCGCCACCGGGCCTGCGGTGGCCGGCCGCCTGCGGGGCAGGCCAACTCGTGACTCAGCGTTCATGGCACTCCCTGCTTGGGGACGTTGCGGGTGGTCCGTCGGCGGCCGGCGCGGCACAGCCGCGGCACGCGACGGGGCGCCCGCGAAGGCGCCCCACCGGCCCGTCATGCCGGCAGCCGACCCGTGCCGTGACCCGCGTGCTCGGCGCCTGAGGCGCGCGCGGCGCTACGGACACGGGATGACGTCGGCAATCCGTCGGTAGATGTCCTCGAGGCCCTCCGCGTCCGGGGCAACGTGGTAGTACTCCGGCTCGCTGGCCACCGCCCTCAGGAAGTCGCCGTCCACGTCACTACCGAGACCGACGGTGTGGACGATCACCCCCGCCGCGCGCAGGCGCGCGGCGTCCGCCAGAACCTCCTCCGACGGGCCGTCGTGCCGCCCGTCGGTCAGCAGCACCATGGCGGCCGAGTTCTGCGGCCTGCGACCGGGGCCCGTGAGCTGCTCCAGTGCCGCGCGCACCGCCAGATCGATGCGGGTGCCGCGGGCCTGGGTGCCCGGCAGGGCGGCCAGCGCGCCGAGCACGTCGGCGCTGCTGCCGCTGAGCGGCGTCAGCAGGAAGACCTGGCGGTTGAAGCCGATCACGGTGACCTGGTCCCCGCCCGCGTCCAGCTTGAGCAGGTTGGCGAGGATGATACCGGCATCCACCGCCGCCGACATCTTGGTGCGCCCCGTGGCAGTGAGCTCGAGCATGCTGTCGGACGTGTCGATGACGATGGCCACGTCCACGGTCTGCTCGCTGGGGATGCATGGCTTGGGCCGCGGTTCGCGGATGGCGTACGGGAGGTAGATGTCGCTCGGCGGCTTGGGCGTGGCGGACGGCGTGATGCCCGGCTCCAGCGTGGCCGTGGCCGTGGCCGTGGGCTCGGGCGTGGCGGTGGGTGTGACGGTGGCGGTGGGTGCGCGCACCACCACGTCGACTGCCGGGAACGGCTGGCTGCCCACCCGGCCTACGGTGTCCGTCCAGTCCACCCTGGCTTCCACGCTCACCGGCCACGTGCCGCCCTCCAACGGCTCCACCTGGTACGTCAGGGTGATCGGCGAGGTGACGGGCTCCAGGTGCCACTCGATGAGCTGTCCCGTCACGGTGGCGGTGGGCGCCGCCGAGCCGGCGACGTAGCGCATGTTGGACTCGAGCTCGTCCCGAGCCAGTGCCCGGACCATGGTCACCACGCGCGGCGTCTGGAGCTCGCCGCTGTAGAGGCTGTAGAAGGCCTGGTAGTCGCGCTGGCCGAGAAGGAAGCGTCGCTCGCTCACGATGTTGTTGAGTTGGGCATAGTCCGGAGCGCGGCCCATGGCCACGGCCAGGTGCGTGATGCCCTCGCGGGTGCGCAGCCCGCGAATGGTCCGGACGTCGAACTTGCCGTCCGAGATGAGAACGATGACCCGGTTGGCGCCGCGCGTGGCGTCCAGGCCGCGGTCCATGAGCTGATTGGCGCGGTAGAAGCCGAGGGCGACGTTGGTGGTGCCGTGCGGCAGGTTCTCCAGACGCGACAGACCGCTGTCGATGCGCGACAGCTTGTTGGTCAGGCCGGCAATGGTGTGCGGTCGGCTCTCGAACGCCACCAGCGCCACGCGCAGCCGGCCGTCGTCGGCCGCCTGCTGCACGGCCGGATCGCGCGTGAAGCTGCGGATGAACTGCTGGGCCTCGCGGATCAGGTTCTCCGTGCCCGGGCCCTCGACCGGCCTGGGGTCGATCACCGGCGAGCGCGTGGGGCCGATGATGCTGGGCTGGGTGGGTTGGACGGGCGGCGTGCGCGGGTCCGGCGTGCCCGGCGGCAGGATGGGCCCTGCCGTGGGATCGGTGATGGACGGCCGGGTGGGGTCGATGATGGGCAGGGCCGGCGGCCGAGTGGGGCACGCGGTGGGCTGGGTGGACCCGGGCTCCGTCGGTGGCGGCGGCGGCTCGCCGGTGCCGGGCGTGCCCGGCCTGGTCGGCAGCGGATCGTCACCCGCACCCGGGCCACAGGGGTCGTCGATGCGGCCGCGCCCGCCCTCGGTCATCGAGTTGGAGATGTCGACCAGGAACATGAGGTCCATGGGCGGCGACACCGGGGGGCACGTGTGGGTCATGATCATGGTGACCTTGACCGTTTCCCCGAGCATGACCTCGCCCGGATCCACGGCCTTGGTCAGGCCGACCCGGCACACTTCGGCCGCTGCCGGCGGCTGCAGCGGCTGGGCGCCCGCCAGCGGCAGGAAGGCGCCGGCCAACAGCACGGCGGGCAACACCACCAGAGCCAGCAGATAGACACGGCGCATACATCGCCTCCAGAGCCCTTGGGAGTCTCGCGTACGGGCAGTTCTCAAGACTTAACGTCCCACCGCGGGCCGCGGATAGCGCGGCCACGCCTGAGTATAGGGTTGCGCCGATGGGGGGTCAACGGAGGCGGGCTTCAGCCGGTGACCCACCGGCCGACGCCGCCACGCAGATAGCGTCAGGTTCCGCTGACCGGTAGGGCTCGTCCAACAAGCAGTCGCACCACGGTACGCTGCGCCGCCTGAGCCCCCACCTTGCGGCGGGTGCTGCCCGGTGGAGCGCGGCCGCTGCCTTGCGGCAGCCGGTCATGGCGCCACCCGGGCGCCGGCTACGGGCCTTGCCGGAATCTCTGCGAGGCTTCCGGTCGTCCGTGGCTGTCTTGGGTCACCGATCACAATCGGCGGCCCCTGGACAGGCGTCGGATGTCCCGCGCCGAAGGCGCGCGGTGTTCACCGCTTTGCCCGCCCGGAGGCGGGCCGTGACTGCTTGTGAAGGCGTTCCGTATCTCCCGGACTCGGAACCTGACGAGTAGGAGTATAGACGGTGGAGGCTCGTGCAGTCAATGGTTTTGGGTTAAGCCCGCGCGGTCACTTGTCCACGGGCGGACGAGTGACAACGCACAGCGGCACCACGCGCCGTCCACAGGTTGTCCACAGGGGCCGGATCAACGTCGATCCGGCCCCCGACCGTGTGGAGATGCCCGGAATCGAACCGGGGTCCGAGGAGTTCGCGCAAGGACGTCTACGGGCGTGTCCGGGTTCCGGATCTCGCGCGCCGCCCACTCACCCGGCGGAACTGGCAAACGCGCCAGCCGATGGTCTTTCGCCGCCCGCATCGGCGTCGGGGCGACGGCACGCCGGCTAAATGATACCGGGTCCCGTCACGTCGGCGCGGTGGCGGGTCGGCATCGCTGCTTGGTTAGGCAGCGAGCGCGAGCTGAGGCTCGGCAGTTGTTGTTGTGGCCCTGTTTAGCGAGTTTGAGCCAAACTCGGCCCGCAGTCCGGGCGCAGCCCTCTCCGTCGAAGCCTGTCATCCCCAGACCAGCCGAAGCATAGGCAGCGCGGGCGGAGTGGTCAAGCGGGTGCGCCACCGGCGTCGGCTCGAGACCGGCTCGAGACCGGCTCGAGACGGTCCGGGCACCGCTGTCTCTCGGAACCCGCGGCGCGCCCGCGGGTCGGACGCATCACGCCGTCGCTCAGCGCTGGCGGGCTGCCCTCGCCATCTCTCGCTCGGCATCGCGGCGGCGGATGGCCTCTCGCTTGTCCACCTGCTTCTTGCCGCGCGCCAGGGCTATCTCCAGCTTGGCGCGGCCGTCAAGCAGGTAGAGCCGCAGCGGCACGAGCGCAAAGCCCTTGGCCCGCGTCTGGAAACCCAGCTCGGCGATCTGCCGCCGATGCAGGAGCAGCTTGCGCCGTCGGCGTGGCTCGTGCCCGGCGTAACCGGCGTGCTCGTACGGCGCGATGTGCGCGTTCACGAGCCAGGCCTCACCGCCCTCGATGGTCGCGAAGGCCTCCTGCAGGCTGACCCTGCCCGCGCGAACGCTCTTGATCTCGCTGCCCATGAGCACCAGGCCGGCCTCCAAGGACTCCACGATCTCGTAGTCGTGCCTTGCGCGGCGATTGCTCGCAATGGTCTTGTCAGCCACCGGCACGCCTGCTTGCCGCCGCCAGCGCGGCGCGCCACTGGGCCGCGGCGCCGGTCACGACGCGATCGGGCACCAGGCCGTCACGCACCGTGTCCGCTTCGCCCACCGCGCGCCACCGGGCCACCGTGAGCCGCAGGTGGGACCCGTCGGCCAGGCGCTCCGCAGCCTGCAGGGTGCGGCGACCGAGCGTCGTCTCACCGATGAGCTCCGCGCCGGCGCGGTCGCGAAGTGCCGAGGCCAGCATCTCCGCCGTGCCCGCCGTGCCTTCGTTTACCAGAACCACCAGCCGATCGGGGGCCGCCGCCAGGGGCCGGACGTTGGGATCGGAGTCGACCACCGTCTCCGTTCCATCGCGCGCAACGGCGATCCACAGCGGACCGGCCACCAGCCGGCCCGCCAGGCGCGCCAGGCTCGGTACGTCGCCACCGGGGTTGTCGCGTAGGTCGAGGACCAGCACGTCGGACGGTGGGTCACCCAGACCCACGAGCGCTGCCTCGAACGCCTGGATCACCTCCGGCATCATGTGGGGGAGCCGCAGGTATGCCGTACCGGGCTGAGGTCGGGTCAACTCCACCTCGGGGACGTCCGGCCGGGCGCGAGCGAGTTCCACGGACCGCGCCCGGCCGTCCACGCCGCGGACCACGAGCACGGCCTTGGTGCCGGGCCGGCCGTCGAGCGCGTCGAGCATCTCCGAGTCCGTCAGGTGCGCCAACGGGCTCTGGCCGGCCGCCAGCAGTACGTCGCCCGGCGCGAGCCCGGCGCTCCGGGCCGGCGAGTCCGGTAGCGTCGCGAGTACCAAGGCGCCGGTGACCACCGGCTCCACCCACGCTCCCACGCCCGTCACCAGTCGGGGCAACACGGTGCCCGCGTCGCCGTCCATGGCCGCCGCGGCGGGCACGAACGCGGCGTACGGATCGTCGAGCGTGGCGAGCAAGCCCTCGATTGCCGCGTACGTCACGTCTGCTCCGCGGGGCACGGGTCCGTAGAACTCGCGGTCCACATGGCCCCACGCCTCGCCGAACAGCCTCCAGTTGGGGGGCGGCTGCACGGACTCCGGCACAGGTGGGCTGGGTCCGACCGTGCGCAGGGCCGTGACCAGGCCCGCCATCCAGGCCAGCGTCACCAGCAGCAGGGCCAGAACCGCGAGCATGACGGCGTCGCGCACGCTCTCGCGGGCGGGGCGGCCGCTCAACGTGCCGGCTCCATCAGTCGGCGCACCTCCACGATGGCCCGTTCCAGCTCCGGATCCTCGCGCGCGTCGGCGGACGTCCCCGGCGGGTCACCCTCCGGGTTGGTGGTCGGCCGCGCGGCGGTTCCCGGTGCGCCGGGCGGCGCGACCAAGACGTCCGGCTCGATGCCTGTCATGTGGATCAGGGTGCCGTTGGGCGTGAGCCAGACGGCCACGGTGACGCGCAGCTCCGACCCGTCCGACAGCCTGTGCATGTTCTGGACCGAGCCCTTGCCGAACGTGCCCTGACCCACAAGCACGCCGCGCCCGTGGTCGCGGATGGCGCCGGCGACGATCTCGCTGGCCGAGGCGGAGCCGCGGTTGACGAGAACCGCCAGCGGCACGTCAGTGGCGCTTCCGCCCGACCGCGCCTTGAGCGTTGTCCGCCGGCCCCGGTTGTCCTCCTGGTACGCGAGCACGCCGTCGTTGATGAACTCGCTGGCAACGTCCATGGCGGTGTTCAGGAACCCGCCGGGGTTGTCCCGCAGGTCGAGGACGATGGCTCGAGCCCCGGCCGCGCGCAGTTCGGCCAGCGCGCGTGTCAGCTCGTCTCGCGTCTCGGCAGCGAAGACCGTGAGCTGCAGGTAGCCTACCTCCGGCGCGCCGCGGTCCGAGAGCAGGGTGACGCTGTTGACGGACGGAATGTCGATCTTGTCCCGGACCACCGTGATGACGATGGGGCTCTCCACGTCGTCGCGCAGGATGGTCAGCCGCACTTCGGTTCCCTTGGGGCCGCGAATCAGGAGCACGGCCTCGCTCAGATCCATCCCGACGATGTCGAGGTCGTCCACCTTGATCACGATGTCCCCGGCGCGGACACCGGCCTTCTCCGCCGGCTGCCCCCGCATGGGAGTCTGGATCATCAGCCGACCGTCCGGCGACGCCGTGACGTAGGCACCGATGCCCTCGAACTGGCCCTCGAGCTCCGGCCGCTGGACCGCCGCGTCCACCGGGTCGCTGAAGACCGTGAACGGATCCTGGAGCGCTTGGAGCGAGCCGCGGATGGCGCCGTGCGTCACCTTGGTCGGGTCTGGCGGCTCGACCTGGGACCGCTGCTGCACCACAGCCAGTGCTTCCCAGAAGAGGCTGAAGTCTCGCGCGTCCACCGTGTCCGGAGCCTTCGTCGCCTCGGTCGTCGAGGGCGAGGCAGCGTCACTCCCACCCGGTCGGGCCTCGCCGTCGAGCACCACGGTCGGGCGGACGAGATGCGCGGCTTCCCCGAGCAGCGCGCGCGGACCGGACTGGAAGGCCACGCGGAGCAGGTGGTGCGATCGGTCGGCGCTGCGGTGGCCTGCCGCGAAGGCCGCGACCATGGCAACAAGCGCGATGACGAACTGCGCCCCCAACCGGGTAAGCTGATGCATGGCGCCCCTCTGGCCACGGATGGTGGCCCGCGAACCGGATGTGGTATTGTAGCATGCGGCCCGGGCCGCTTGCCGTGCCGGGTCGTCCACCGTCTCGAGCGCACCTCAACCATCCGCGAGGCACCATACGCGAGGCCGATCTTGAAGACGTTGCTGATCCTGCGTCACGCCAAGTCAAGCTGGAGCGATCCGGAGCTCTCCGATCACGATCGGCCGCTGAACAAGCGGGGCCGGTTGGCCGCGCCGGTCATGGGCGCGTTCCTGGACGAGCGCTCCGGCCCGCCGGACCTCATCGTCTCGTCCAGCGCGCTGCGGGCGATGCAGACCGCGTCGTTGTTCGCCGTGGGATGCGCGTACGCGGGCCCGATCGAGGAACGCGCGGAGCTGTACGGCGGCGGCCCCGACGAGTATCTGGCCGTGCTGCGAGGCGTCAGCGATGTCTACGGGCGGGTTCTGGTCGTGGGGCACAACCCGGCCATCGAGGAGTTGTGGCTGGGTCTCACGGGGCGCCTGCACCGTTGGCCCACCTGCGCGCTCGGAGAGGTGCGGCTGGAGGTTGCCTCGTGGTCGCGCGCTCACGGCGGGGCGGTGAGCGAGGCGGAGGGACCGTGGCTGCCGCGGGCGGTGGCTGGAGAGCGCGATCCCGAGTAGCGCTCGGTGTCCCGTGCCGGGAACGCCGTCACACGGACCACCGAGGGCCGGGACACGGCGGGGTGTCGGGGAGGAAGCCTCCCCGCGCGGTGGGGGTACAGCCCGGCGAAGCCGGGCGCCATAGGGGCGAAGCCCCTTGGAGGGGTCCTGTCCCTTTCCGGATGTGTCAGCGAATATCTGGGACAGGACACCAGGGGCGCAGGGTCAACGGCCGCCCCTGCCCAGGTCTACGCCTGGCCCTGCCCGTCGATGAACACCTGATGCCAGAGCTCCAGGATGACGAGCGACATCACCTGCTTCAGGGTGACGAACTCGCGCGTTTCCATCTCCTGCACCAGTCGGCGAACGCGCTCCGGCCGGAAGTAGCCGCGGGCGCGGACGCGTTCGTCGTTCAACGTCTCCCGGATCAAGCGGCGCACCTGTGGGTGGTCGTAGAAGAACTCGAGGGGGAAGAAGAACGGGTTCTTGGGCCGCTTGACCACGTCGGGCGGCAACAGCCTGGCTGCGATGCGGCGCTCGATCCACTTGTCCGTGCCGCGGCGCAGCTTCTGATCGGGCCGCAGGGCAAACCCACGCTCGATGATGCCGTGGTCCAGGAACGGCAGCCTGACCTCCAGCCCGTGAGCCATGGTGTTCTTGTCCTGGCGGATGATGGCCCAATCCTGCAACCACTCCTCCCACTGCAGCTTGAGGAGGCGGTCCAGGAACGCGCCGCCGCCGTCTCGCACCCGGGGCAGCCACGCTTCCGTCGCCATGTGCCGGAAGCCGTCCGCGTACAGTTCGCGGCGCGCCTCCAGGCCCCACAGCGTGCGTAGGGCGGCGTAGTTGGCGTACAGGCCGCGCTGACGGTAGCGCCCTGCGAATTCCACCAGCCTGGCCTTGCCCTGCTTCCCCAGTTCGGCCGGGAACTGGAAGAACAGGTTCAGCAGGCGGTCCGACGTGAGCTGGAGCGCGGGCATGGCCAGGCGGTCGTGCAGGAACGCGGGCACGAGGCTGTGATACCGCTCCGCGAGCGCGATCAGCTTGTGGAACGAGTAACCCGCGAACACCTCGTCGGCGCCTTCACCGCTGATGACCACCTTGAGGTCCGCTGCCGCCGCCTCCGCCAGCTTGTAGAAGGCGATGATCAACGCGTCGCCCACGGGCCGATCCATGTGGTAGACCACCGTGGGCAGCAGGTCGAAGTCCGCGGGCCGGCAGTGCACCGTGGTGTGCGTGGTGCCGAGGAGCCGCGCCGTCCGCTCGGCCGCCCGGGTCTCGTCCACGGGCGAGTCAAAGCCGACGGCATAGGTGTGCACCCGGTCGCTGCACTCGCGCATCAGGGAGACGAGCAACGACGAGTCGACGCCGCCGCTCAAGTAGGCTCCCACCGGGACGTCGGAGCGCATGGCCAGCCGCACGGCCTTGCGCAGAGACGCCTCCAACTCCAACACGGCCTCGTCGTCGCTGGGGTATGGACCGCCCGGCGCGAGAGCGATGTCCCAGTAGCGCTCGATGGTCAGGGTGCCGTCTGCCGAACGCACCATGTGGTGGGCGGCCGGCAGCGTGAACACGTCTTGGAACATGGTCTGCGGCTCGGGCACGACCCGCAGGGCGAGGTACGGGTCTATGGCCGGCAGGTTGCAGGCGCGAGGCACAAACGGGCACTCCAGGAGCGCCTTGACCTCCGAGGCGAAGACAAACCGCCCGAATGCGTCGCGCCAGTAGTAGAACGGCTTCTGTCCGCAGCGGTCGCGAGCGAAGAACGTCGCGCCGGAGCGACTGTCGTGCAAGGCGAAGGCGAACATGCCGTTGAAGCGCTTGACGCAGTCGCGGCCCCATTCTTCGTAGGCGTGCACGATGCACTCGGTATCGGAGCGCGTCCGGAACACGTGGCCGCGATCCATCAGCTGCGCCCGCAGCTCGACGTAGTTGTAGATCTCGCCGTTGTAGACCACGGCCAGAGACCCGTCTTCGTTGCGTATTGGCTGGGCGCCGCCCTCCGGATCGATCACCGCCAGGCGGCGGATGCCCATGGTGACGTGGGGCGCCGCGTACGCGCCGCCACCGTCGGGCCCGCGGTGCGAGACGCGACGCGCCATTCGCGAAAGCAGCGCGTCGTCGGTGAAGCCGCAGAAGCCGAAGATGCCGCACATGGCGTGCTACGCGGAGACCGAGCGCCGGAGGGCGCCACCGTGTTGCGGCCGAGAGCGCGCCCGGGCGGCTACGGGGCCCTCTCGAGCCGCATCGCGCGCACGAACTCCGCCGCCACCTCGCTGACGGGCCGCCCGGCCACGTCGACCTGGTAGTTGAGGCTGGCCATCGCCGTGTCGGTGAGCAGCGGCGCCAGTGCGTCCAGGACGGGGGCGATGTCCGGATGGGCCGCCAGCGCGTCCAGGCGCACGACCGGGGCCACCTGGTACAGCGGGTAGTAGCGCCGGTCGTCTTCCAGCACCACGAGGCCGTCGGCGGCGATCCTGCCGTCCGTGCCGAAAGCCACGACCACATCGACGAGCCCGTCGCGCAGGCCGTCGTAGCGAAGCAGGCCCGTGCCGAGCGGGACGAAGGCTTGGAACAGGAAGCCGCCGTACTCCGCCTGAAGGCCCGGCAGTCCGTCCTCCCGAGTGGCGAACTCGGCCGGACCGCCCAGGCGCAGGTCCGGTGCCTTGCCCGCCAGGTCGCTGTAGGTCTGCAGACCGTGCCGCGCGGCCAGCTCCGGTGTCGTGGCCAGCGCCTGGCTGTTGTTGAACGGCGCCGCCGCCAGCCAGGTCAAGCCGAAGCGGTCCTCGTACTCGCGGCGCACGGTGTCCAGGATGGCATCGCCGTCGGTCATCCGCGACAGACCCAGCACGGAACCAGCGCTGTCGAGAGGGACACCAGTGGTGCCTGCCGCGGTCTCGACAGTGGATTCAGGCCGATCGGGCTCGGTTGGCTCCGAGCCGCGGCCCTGACCGGGGCCGCAGGCGACCGGGACGAGCGCGGCCAGGGCCGCCAGGACGGCCAGCAAGCTCGCGCGCGGCGCGTGGTGGGTTGGCACGACATGCTCTCCTTGACGGCTCGTTCTGCTGCGGGCGGCCGCGTGGTCTCCGGCTCGCCGGCACGGAACGCCCCAACGGCCGCGGTTGCACGCCGACCCGTTCCCGCGGCGCGGCGCGCGGTAGACTATACGCCTGCCTTGCGGAGGGCCCAAGACGCCGCGTGCCGCGTGCGCCCCGCGGCCGGTTGGCGCGCCCACGAGCCGCTTGGTATACTCCGCCGGCGCGGCCGCCCTTCTGCATCTCGCCTCCCGTCGTGGCCCCCGCCTCCTTCACGTCGCGGCCCGCCCCACTGCTGCCCCGGGGTCGCACGGCGACAACGCATCAAGGAGCCCCGTCATGCATCCGACGCTTTCTCCCGGTGTCGAGCGCCGAGTGCGCGACGCCCGGGCGTTGCTGGAGCGACGCGAGGCGCTCAGGGAGGCCACCCGGCGCCTGCGCTTCGACACCATCGCGGTCCACGGGATGTACGGCGTGGAGGAGGCGTTCACGGGCGGTCAGGGCGGCATTGTGGAGCCCATCATGCCGTCCACGTCCCAGGCGTATCGCGACAGCGACGAGATGGAGGCTGCCCTGGCCTACCTGATCCCCTCGTGGTGCTATTCGCGCATCCACAACCCAACGGTCTTCTACTTGGAGGAGACCCTGGCCCTATTGGAGTCTCACGGTGTCCCGGTGCGCGCCTCGGCCCTGTGCACGGCATCGGGCATGGCCGCCATCAAGCAGGCAGTGGAGCCGCTGGTGTCGCTTCTCCGCGGCCGGAAGGCGAACTTCGTCTCGTCGGCGCAGGTCTACGGCGGCACCTTCCAGCTCTTCGACGTGCGCATGCGGGAGCGGGGCGCCGAGGTGCGTTGGGTCACCGAGCCGTGGTCGATCGAGTCCTGGGCCGCTCTGGTGGACGACGACACGCGCTTCCTGTACATGGAGATGCCCTCCAATCCCCAGCAGTCGTGCTGCGACCTGCAGGCCGTGGCCGACCTTGCCCACCGGCACGGCGTGCCGTTCATCGTCGATGCCACCATTGCCACGCCGGCACTCATGCGGCCGCTCGCGCACGGCGCGGACGTGGTGGTCCACTCGCTCACCAAGACGGTCGGCAGCGGCGGCGCCGCGGTTGGCGGTGTGGTGATCGCCCGCGAGAATCTGGTCAGCCGTCATCTCGAGGACGATGCTCGGGTCGACTACGCGTCGTGGCTCAAGCTGTGGCCGTTCCGCGACTCGGGACCGTGCATGTCGCCGTACTCGGCGTTCGCGCTGCTCTCGGACCTGAGGCTGCTGCGTCTCAAGGTGCAGTGGATGTCGGCCAACACCATGAAGGTGGCGCGCTTCCTGGCCCGCCACCCGCGGGTGCAGCAGGTGGACTACCTGGGATTGCCGGAACACCCGCTGCACGCAATGGCCGCGCGCGTCATGCAGCTGGTGGACGCGGACGTGCCCAGTCCCACGTTCGGCCATCTGCTGTCGTTCACCGTGCGTGGCACGGCCCAGGACACGCGCGAGTTCTTTGACGGGCTGCGCCGCATCTACCGCGCCACCGACCTGGGGCGCGTGAAGTCGGTGGCCACCATCCCGGCCATCTCCACCCATCAGCAGCAGGGCGAGGAGGGCCGGCGGCTGGCCGGAATCTCGCCCAACATGGTGCGCCTGTGCGTGGGCGCCGAGCATCCGGATGACGTGATCGAGGACCTGGATCAGGCCCTCGGCCGCCTCGAGCATCGCACGACGCGGTCGGTGGGCGCACCGATGAACGGCGGCCCGGAGGACGGCCGCCCCGCCCCGGCACATGGCTGATGGGCCGGTCCAGCATCCGACCGTGAAGGAGCGATCGTCAATCATGCGTCTGATCATCGTGGGCTTTGGGACCGTCGGCCAGGGCCTGGCCGAGCTGCTGCTGGACAAGCGCGAGGAGCTCGCCCGCGAACACGGGTTCGCCTGGCAAGTAGTGGGCATAGCCGACCTGCACAACGGCAGCTGCTACGCGCCCGAGGGCATCGATCTGGCAAGGGCCCTGACCATGGTCGGACGGACGGAGTCGTTGTCTGCCATGGCCGGCGCCGGCAACGACTGGGACGCCATGACCATGATCCACCGCGCGCAAGCCGACGCGCTGGTGGAGCTGACCTACACCGACATCAAGACCGGTGAGCCGGCCACCAGCCACCTGCGCGCAGCGTTGGAGCGCGGCCTGCACGTGGTCACCGCCAACAAGGGCCCCATCGCCTTGCACTACCGCGAGCTGGCGGATCTGGCGCGGGCTCGGGGCGTGGGCCTGCGCTTCGAGGGCACCGTCATGAGCGGCACGCCCGTTCTCAACATGGTCAGGGAGACGTTGCGCGGCAGCCGTCTCACGGAGGTGCGCGGCATTCTCAACGGCACCACCAACTTCATCCTCACCAGGATGGAGGAGGACATGGACTACCCTTCGGCGCTTGCGGAGGCGCAGTCGCTGGGCTATGCGGAGGCGGTGCCCGATGCCGACGTGCTGGGCCACGACGCGCTGGCCAAGGTGACCATCCTGGCCAACGTGTTGTTTGGGGCGGCCCTCTTGCCGGCGGACAGCCCGTGCCAGGGCATCACCCACATCACGCCCCATGACATCGCCCGCGCCAAGGACCAGGGCAGGCGCTTCAAGCTCATCGGCCGGGTGTGGCGCGAGGGCGACACGGTGCGCGGCAGCGTGGCCCCGCAGGAGGTGCCGATGACGCACCCCCTTGCCGGCGTTGCCGGTGCCGCCAACGCCCTGACGCTGACCACGGACACGCTGGGCGACGTGACCATCGTGGGCCCGGGCGCCGGCCGCGCCCCGACCGGGTTCGCCGTCCTGGCCGACCTGATAGGCTTGGGAGGCCGGCCATGAAGATGCTGCTGGCGGGGGAGTGGGTCGATCGGGAGCGGGTGATCGAGGTCCGCGACCCGTACGACGACGCGCTCGTGGACACGGTGCCGCGGGCCACGGTCCAGGACGTGGAGACGGCCATGGCCGCGGCCGTGGAAGGCTTCGAGGTCATGAGGCGCCTGGGGGCCTACGACCGGGCCAACGTGCTCTCGGGCGCGGCGGCCATCGTGCGCCGGGACCAGGAGGGCTTCGCGCGCACCATCGCTCGCGAGGGCTCCAAGACCATCCGCGAGGCGCGCAAGGAGGCCGCGCGCTGCGCCAACACGCTGACCATCTCCGCGGAAGAGGCCAAGCGGCTCTCCGGCGAGACCATTGCCTTCGACTCGTTCCCGGGCGGCGAGCACAGGCGGGGCTGGTACGAGCGGGTGCCCATAGGTGTCGTGCTGGCCATCACGCCGTTCAACGATCCCCTGAACCTGGTGGCGCACAAGCTGGGCCCGGCCCTGGCCGGCGGCAATGCGGTGGTCCTGAAGCCGGCCACCGTCACGCCGCTGTCGGCGCTGCGGTTGACGGAGGCGCTGCTGGAGGCCGGGCTGCCGCCGTTGGCCCTGCAGACCCTCACCGGGCACGGAGGCGAGATCGGGGACAGGATGGTGGCTGACCCGCGCCCGCGCATGGTCTCGTTCACGGGCGGCGCCGAGGCCGCGGAGCGCGTGTTGCGGCTGGCCGGTCTCAAGAAGATCGGCATGGAGCTGGGCTCCAACTCGCCGGTCATCGTCTGGAGCGACTGCGATCTCGACTGGGCCGTGGAGAGCTGTGTCTCCGGTGCGTTCTGGGCCGCCGGTCAGAACTGCATCGGCGTGCAGCGGATCTACGTGCACCGCCCGGCTTACGAGCGCTTCCGAGCTGCGTTCGTGGACCTCGCCCGGTCCTACCGGGTGGGCGACAAGATGGACGAGGCCACCGACATGGGCCCCATGATCTCCGTTGCCGAGGCCGAGCGGGTGGAACGCTGGATCGCGGACGCGGCGGCCGCGGGCGCGCGCGTGCTGTGCGGCGGGAGGCGGGACGGGGCCATGGTCACGCCGGCCGTGCTCGAGGACGTGCCGGACGGGGCTGCGCTGCATCGGGCGGAGGTGTTTGGGCCCACGGTGAACCTGTACCCCGTAGACGGCGAGGACCAGGCATTGGAGCTGGCCAACAGCCTGCCGTTCGGCCTGCACGCAGCGCTGTTCACCCGTGACGTGGATCGGGCGTGGAAGCTGGCGCGCGGGCTGGACTGCGGCGGGGTGATGGTGAACGACTCCACCGACTACCGGCTGGACTCCATGCCCTTCGGCGGGATCAAGGGCTCCGGTCTCGGGCGCGAGGGCGTCGCCTTCTCGTTGGCCGAGATGACGGAGCCCAAGGTCGTGTGCTGGTATCTGCCGCCGCGCTGATCGCCTGCCGGCGAACGAGGGCAACTGCGCCGGCCGCGCGGCCGGGCGGCCGGCGTCAGTCGGTTTCCGGCGCGGCGGCGGGAGCCGGACCGGCTGCCGCGGCCAGTTCCCCCAGCGCCTGGTTGATCTTGGACGTGGTCTCGCCGGGCCGCAGGTCGTCCCAGTCGCTCTCCAGGCACACCAGCGCCAAGCCCAGGCTGGGGATCATGGCCGCGTTGTTGCCCACCGCGCCGATGGCCATGAACGTGTCCGACGGGGCGTCGGGCCAGGTGAGCCGACCGTCGCGACCGGCGTCGGGCCGGTTGAACCACCAGTTGAAGCCGTAGATGCCGGGGCCGTCGCGCGTGAAGTGCTCGGACTCGCCGCCGAAGGTGCCTATGTGGAGGTAGTCGTCGGTAGCGGCCGGGCGGCTGACCGGCAGCGCCTGCGGTGCCTGGGGCGCCAGGTGCTGCTGGAAGGCGTCTCGGGGCAGCAGTTGCGTCTCTCCCCAGCGGCCCAGATTGGCCCAGAGCCAGGCGATCCGCGCAAAGTCGCGCGTCGAGGCCCGGATCCGGCGCCGTTCAGACAGCTTCAGCCCGTCTTCCAGCTGCAGCGCCCCCAGGCGCCGCGGATCCTCCAGGACCTCCTTGGCGTCGCCTCCGTACACGCGATCGAACAGCGTCAACTGGTACAGCTGGATGGCGTAGTCGTTGTACGCCCACGCTTCGCCGGGGCCTTCCGGCCGGGCGTAGCCGCTGGTCATGGCGCCAAGGTGGCGGAACGTGATGCCGCGGTCCTCGGGCCGCAGCGGCCATCCGAACTCCACGATGGGCTGGTCGACGCTCCGCACCCTGCCCTCCGCCACGGCGAAGAAGAGCAGCGTGCTGAACACCGGCTTGGCGGAGGACAGGATGTCGGAGCGCCTGGCCTGGTCCCCCCACGCCGCGACCACGTAGCCGTTCTTGACCACGCAGCACCGCCCGCCCAGCCGGACGGACAGGTGCTCGAGACGCTCGACATCCAGGCCCAGGTCGGCCGGCGCCCGCCGTTCCCACGTTGGTCCGGGCACGTGGGGCGGTGGCTGCTGCTCCGCGCGGCAGCTGCACGCAGCAATCGCCAGCAGCAGCGCCGGAATGCCGCGCCGGGCCACCACGCCTGGCAGGGGTGGCGCTCCGTCTCGGCCTCGCCGCCGGGCCAGGAGCACGTCCCTGCCTTCAGGAGGCGGTATCGGCCGTTACTGCGGCTCGGGCGATCGGCACACGACGTCGTCGATCAGCCAGCCGCCGTCCACGTCCACGAGCCGCACCTCGAACGAATGTCCGGTCCACTCCGTGTGCACGGTAACGGCCGCGGCGCCGTTGCTGGTCACCGCCGGGTCCAGGTCGAAGCTGGTGGGGACGTCCTGCGCGCAGACGAAGGGATCGAAGCCGCCACCCATGAAGCCGTCGAGGAGCGCGTCGGTACGGGCCTCGAAGTCGTCGGTGAGATACGGGCTGTCGCGGTAGGCGCGGTCGACCATGGGGTTGCGGGGCGCGGCTCTGTCGCCGATGTAGTCGGTGTACCAATCGTAGAACGCCCGCACCGTATCCTCCGGACTGCTCGCCGCGGTGTCGAGCGGCGGCTGCGACTCGTCGGCGGCACAGGCGGCCGGAGCAACGGCTGCCAGGACCAGCGCCAGGACGATGACGAGACGGCGTGTGGTCATCAGGTGTTCCTCCTCGTTCAGTGGACGGGGTGCGGGCCTAGAGGACCGCTGAACGGCGTCACAGCCTCCTTGCGGACGGCCCGCACCGCCGCGAGCGGTGGATGCCAGGATGCCCTACGGCTGCCCGTGGCGCAAGCCGGGCGGCTGCCGGAGGCTGCTTGGGCCGCGGGTGGGCTACAATGGACGTATCGTGGCGCCAACGGGTAGGCTGACCGGACTGGTCGAGAGGGTGAAGAGGTCGCTCGGGCTGTTGCTGATGGCCGCCGGCCTGGCAGCGGTGGCGGCCCTGGCCTTTGCCGCATCGTGGCCGGACATGGAGGCCACCATGTTCGACCCGAGCTCTGCCGGCACCGCGTCCAGGCTGGGCGAGTTGCGCTGCCCGCTGGTCATCACCGCCGACGAGACGGCGGCCGTGCGGGTCCGGTTCGCGAACCCCGGCAGCCGCCCGGCTTCCTTCGTGGTGCGCTCGCGGATCTCGCAGGGACTGCTGACGCTCATCCGGCAGGATTCGCAGGTGGTGCGCCTGGAGCCGGGCGAGCGCAAGGATCTGTCGTGGCCTGTCACCGCGCGCGATGCGGCGTTCGGGCGCGTGGTCCTGGCGCGCGTGTACGCGACCCAGAGCGCCACCCAGCCGGCGCGCGGAGCCTCGTGCGGCATCCTGGTTCTCGGCGTCACGGCGCTGGGCGGTGTGCAGGTCTTCGCCCTCGGCCTGCTCGGCAGCCTGGCGCTGCTGGTCCTGGGCGCCGCTGCGTTCGCGGCGACGCGGCGACCGTTGGTCCGGCGGGACCGATCGCTGGCGCGCGCGTTGGGCGCGCTCACGACGGTGGTTCTGCTCAGCCTCGGCGCCGGGCTTCTTGGTTGGTGGGCACTGAGCCACGTGCTCCAGATTCTGTTTGTGCTCATGGTGGGCGCCACGCTGGAGCGCTTCAACCACATGTGAGCGGCCTGCGTCCTTGACGGCAGCGTGCGGCCGATGCAGCATCAAGGCTGGCCGCGCCTCCGCGACGGTGGTCCGGCGCAGGTGGTGGAGGGAGGCGGGGGCGGCGGGGTGAGGGCGGATACGAAGGGCGCAACGAGAGGTCGGCAGACCCGTGTCCAACAGCATGTCGAGCCTGATGGAGGTCTTTGCGTCGGTCCGTCAGGCTATCGAGCGGGCCGACTCCGCCGAGGAGATCGAGACCCTCCACCGGCGCGCCGTCTGGCTGCTGCGGATCGTGAACGCGCCGTCCTGGGAGCGCAGCTTCGGTGAGGGTCTGCCCAAGTTGCGGGCCGCGGCCGCCGAGGCGTTCGCGTCTACCGAACAGGCGGCCAACGATCGCGCGCGCCGACTCGGCGTTCGCCTTACGTTCGACGTCTCGTCGGGGCCGCCGTAGGCGGGAGCGACGTTCGGGAGATGGAGGGTGTCATGCGTGAGAAGGGGCGCCGCTGGCGCATCATCGGACTCGCCGTGCTCGCGGCGCTGCTCGTGGCGCTGGTTGCCGTTACGTGCCGGCCGCATGCCGGCCGGGAGGCGCGGGTCGAGCCGACGGTGACCGTTGCGCTCACCACCGAGCCCACGGCCACGGACTACGGCCCGACCTTGGCCACGAACACGCCGTTGCCGTCGGCGGCGCCTGTCCTGACGGCGACGCATTCACCCACACCCGGCGTCACGCAACCGGCGCTCCAATCCCGGCCACCGGCCACCGCAACGGCCGCTCCCACACACACGCCGGCGCCGACGAGCGCGCCGGACGACGCCCCGCGCGAGCGACGCCCGGAACTGCGCGAGCCCACCACGGAGCCTACCGAGACGCCGTGTCTGCCGTGCGATGTGCCAACACGACGACCGACGGCGACCCGTCAGGCAGCGGCAACGGCGGTACCGGCCACGGCCGTTCCGCCGACTGACCCGCCACCCAGCCTCGAGCCCGCCACTGCGGAGCCACTTCCGACCGAGCCGCCCGCGCCCACGTCGGCTCCGCCCACGCCGGAGCCCTGAGGGACGTGCTGCGGCGAGCAGCCCGCGCTGTTCTGCCTGAAGGGAGCAGGATTCCTCTGCCTCTGCCCGCGATCTCCATCGTCCCTCCACGTTCCGTGGGCATCCTTGGGGAGCGTCGGGCCGCCACCGGCACCGGGCCGGTGGGCAACCGACGAGAGGCCAAGAATGGAGAGGAAGCGATGAACACGCGGACGCTTGTGGGCGGGTTGGCGATGGTGCTGTTGGTCGTGGTGCTGCTGGGCGCGGCCACGAACGTAGGCGCGGCGGACGTCCCGGACGCGTCGGTGACCGACCAGAGAATGGTTGGGAGTGGCAACGGGCCGGGCGGCGGTGAAGGCTTGCAGCCGCGCCATCGCGGCGGTCAGGACCAGCCCGGTCCAGGCCAGGGCCGCCGTGGCGATCACTCGCTAGTGGCAGTCGCGGCCGAGGTGTTGGGCATGGAGCGCCGGTCCCTGGCGGCCGAGTTGGCCGCGGGCGCGACCATCGGGCAGGTGGCGGATGCGAACGGGGTCGAGCGGCAGGCGATCATCGACGCTTTCGTGGCGCTGAAGGCACAGATGTTGCAGGATCTGGTGGATGCTGGTGCTCTGACACAGGAAGAGGCCGACGAGCGGCTGGCCCATGTGGTCAAGAACGTGGCGGAGCAGCTGGACCGCACCACGGATGACCGGCGCGGGGCGCGGCTCGGTGCCGGGGGCTGCCGGCCGTAGCCGAGGCCGCCGTCGCCGGTAGGCGCCAGTGACCTCGTGCGCGGGTCGAGGCCGTGCCCATAGCGGGTGGGGCCTCGACCCGCTGCGCTTCACGACGCCAACCCGGTTGGAGGGCTGCGGCCGACACCGGTTGGGTGTGTCATGCCGAAGGGACGGGGTCCTGGATGGACGAACGCATCCTGGTCGTTGATGACGACAAGCAGATTGCCCGGCTGGTGGTGTCGTACCTGGAGGAGGCCGGTTTCAGGGCCTCGGCCGTCTACGACGGCGAGGCCGCGCTGCACGCCATCCGCCGCGAGCGTCCGGACCTGGTCGTGCTCGATCTCATGCTGCCGTTGCGCGACGGCCGCGATGTGACGCGCACCGTCAGGGCGGACCCGACCACGGCCGGGTTGCCGATCATCATGTTGACTGCGCGGGTCAGCGACACGGACAAGATCGTCGGCTTGGAGTTGGGCGCCGACGACTACGTCGCGAAGCCCTTCAACCCATCCGAGGTCGTGGCGCGCGTCCGAGCCCTCCTGCGCCGCGCCTCGGGCAGCCCGGCGCCGACCCGGGCGGTGCGGGTGGGCGGTCTGTCCCTGGATCCCGATGCCCACGAGGTGACCCTGGAGGGTGAACCCGTCGACCTGACGCCGACGGAGTTCGCGGTGCTGCGGACGCTCATGGCGCACCCCGGCCGAGCGTTTACCCGAGGCGAGCTGATCGAGCTCGGCCTGGGCCTGTCGTACGAGGGCTTGGAGCGCACGATCGACAGCCACGTCAAGAACCTACGACGCAAGATCGAACGGGAGCCGTCCGGCACGGTGCGCATCGAGACGGTCTACGGGGTGGGGTATCGCCTGCGGGGTGCGCGTTGAACCGTCTCCGGACCCGACTAGTGCTGGCGTTCTCCACGGTCACGCTGCTCGGAGAGCTGGTCACGGGCGGTATGGCGGAACGCCAGCTGTCCGAGCGCTTTCGCCAGTTCGCCCGCCACAGCCAGTTCATGAGCGAGCTGGGCATGGACGGCGGCTCGCCGCTGGAGAGTCTGGTTGCGCACTACCAAGCGCGGGGCGATTGGACTGGAGTGGGGACGGTTCTTGCCGCGACGGACTACGGAGTCGGCCACGGACCGGGGCGCGGCGGCCGGGCCCTGCTGCTGGCCGACGCGGACGGAACGGTGGTCTTCGACGGCGCGTTGGCGCACCCGCGGCCCGGGTCCAGGCTTACTGCGGCGGACCTGCGTATCGCCTTGCCGGTGGTGGCCGACGGGCGGACGGTGGGTTACCTGACGACCCGATCGCAGGGCTGGTGGGCGCTCTCGGCGGCCGCGCAGTCATACCTGGGCGACCTGCGTGCCGTCTTGGTGCGCGCCGGCTTCGCAGCCTTGCTCATGGGTGTGGCGGTCGGGCTGTTGATGGCCCGTGTGCTGGCCGACCCGCTGTGTCGAGTGGCCGCCGCGGCACGCGGTTTCTCCCGTGGCGAGCCGTGGCGGCCGCTGCCGGAGACGGGAGTGGATGAGGTATCCGAGCTGGGGCGTGCCTTCAACGAGATGGTCGCATCGCTTGCCCGAGCCGAGGAGCTGCGCGGGCACATGGTCGCCGACATCGCGCACGAGCTCAGGACGCCGCTCACGGTGATCCAGGGCAACCTGCGAGCCATGCTCGACGGCGTCTACTCGGTCGACGGCGGGGAGATCGCGCGGGTGTACGACGAGTCGCGGCGATTGGGGCGGCTCGTGGAGGACTTGCGCGACCTGGCCCACGCCGAGGCCGGCCGGCTGTCGCTGCGGCGGGGGCCGGTGGATCTGGACCGGCTGCTCACGCGCGCGGTGGCGCTGTTCGCGGAACAGGGAAGAGAGCGCGCCGTCCGGATTGGCTTGACCACCGCACCGGGCTTGCCCAGGGTCGACGCCGACGAGGATCGGGTGGGGCAGGTGGTTGCCAACCTGCTTGCCAACGCGCTACACCATGCACGTGCGGGCGGTGCGGTGGCCGTCGTGGCCGAGACCATCGCCGGTGAAGTACGCGTGCACGTCTCTGATGACGGGCCGGGACTGGGACCTCGCGAGCGAGAGCGCGTGTTCGATCGGTTCTGGCGCGCCGAAGCGTCGCGGACGCGGGAGGGTGGTGGTTCGGGATTGGGCCTGGCGATCGCTCGCCAGATCATCGTGGCCCACGGTGGTCGGATTGGGGTCGACAGCGTCCCGGGCGAGGGCTCGCGCTTCTGGTTCACCCTCCCGGTCGCTGCCGCGAACGCGGTGCCCGCGGAGGTCCGGGCGCTCCGTCCGTAGCGGCGCTGCCCGCTCCTACTCCCGGCTGGCGCGGCGAATCCGCTCGGCGATCTGATCCAGCGTGGCGCGGTCCGGCGGCGCGCCGCCGCCGCGACAGAAGCGGAAGCCGAGGCCGTCACCGCTCTGGCGGGGGATCACGTGCAGGTGCGCGTGCTGGACTTCCTGGCCGGCGGCGCGGCCATCGGACAGCAGCAGGTTGACCGCGTGGCAGCCCAGATCGCTCTGGCGCACCGCAGCCGCCATGCGCTGCGCCACGCGCGCCATGGCGGCCACGGTGTCCGGCGGCAGGTCCTCCAGGCGGTCGGCGTGACGGTTGGGCACGACGAGCAGATGGCCCGGGTTGAGCGGCCGGTTGTCCAGGAAGGCGGTGCACAGCGGGTCGCGGTGCACGATGCTTGCCGGTGCCTGGCCGGCGAGGATGCGGCAGAAGACGCAGTCGAGGCTCACGGTGCCCTCCGTGGCCTGGCCGGCGAGCCCGTCGGGCGCATGGGCCGCGAAGGGCGAGCGACGGCA
>Ga0114946_10000499_pt1 | contig 26384 bp, 27 predicted proteins | sample WalLakDeSediment_FD_88676 | JGI IMG/M metagenome (GOLD analysis project Ga0114946, IMG submission 88676) | Lake sediment microbial communities from Walker lake, Nevada to study Microbial Dark Matter (Phase II) - Walker Lake 11/02/13 Deep Sediment | ecosystem: Environmental > Aquatic >... | reverse complement strand
TACCGATGCCATGGATGAGGAAGGTTTTTATGCTGAGCAACAGCAGAGGATGGAGGATATGATGCGGGCCAATGAGAAAAGGGCGGAAGATGAGGATGGCATCCGGGATGAATACCTCAGGGAGCAGGGCATCACCATTGAGCCCCTTGAGAGCGGACTTTACTATATCGAATTGGTGAAAGGCGAAGGGGCGGCAGCCGAGCCCGGAAAAACCGTATCCGTGCATTACGAAGGCAGGCTGCTCGATGGTACTGTGTTCGACTCGTCCTATGAACGAGACAGTCCCCTTGAGTTCGTGGTAGGCGTTGGTCAGGTCATCTCCGGATGGGACGAAGGCATCAGCCTCATGAATGCGGGCGGCAAAGCCACCCTCATCATACCTTCTTACCTCGCTTATGGAGAGAGGGGTGCCGCACCCAAGATACTGCCTTTCTCGACACTGATTTTTGAGGTGGAGCTTGTAGACGTCAAATAGCTTGCTTACATTTGCATGGTTCACGCTCTAAAACTGTATTTCCATGACACTGCTGCAGATTAGCTGGGATGCCAGCCCTGAGATCTTCAGAATAGGCAACCTGGCCGTCAGATGGTACGGCCTGTTCTGGGCCCTTTCCTTTTACATCGGTTTTGAGATCATCTCCCGCATGTTCAAAAATGAAGGGGTTCCGCTTAAACAGGCCGACAAGCTGCTGGTATACATGGCCCTGGGCAGCATCATTGGTGCCCGCCTCGGCCATTGCTTCTTCTATGACTTCAGCTATTACTGGCAAAACCCGGTAGACATCCTGAAGATATGGCAGGGCGGCCTGGCCAGCCATGGCGGCGTGGCCGGCATATTAATCGCATTGTATTACTACCAGAAAAAGATCAGCAGCAAATCCTTCTGGTGGCTGCTCGACCGCCTCGTAATACCCATCTCTCTGGCAGCTTTCTTCATCAGGATGGGAAACCTCATGAACTCAGAGATCTATGGCCATGAAACCTCCCTGCCCTGGGGCTTTATCTTCGAAAGAAGGGGAGAGGTCGTGCCCAAACACCCCACCCAGTTCTATGAAGGAATACCCTACCTCTTGCTCTTTATTTCCCTGGGATGGCTCTACCTGAAAAAACGAAAGGTGTTGCCCGAAGGCTTCATCACAAGTATCTTCGCCTTTGCGATGTTTACCGTCAGACTGCTGGTGGAATTCGTCAAGGAGGATCAGTCGGCCTTCGAAGCCAACATGCCGCTGAACATGGGACAGATACTCAGCATACCGCTCATTATTTGGAGCAGTATCGTGCTCTACAAAACCTGGCCGCGAAAAAACAAGGCACCATAGTTCTCAGGGATGAAAAAGCAGGAACATGCCCGGCCGCTTATGCAGTCCGGGCATGTTTTTTTTCCATTCTTTCATGGGATGGGTACGTATAAACTCTGTCGGCAGGGTAAGGTCACAGGCCACACACAGCAGGGTTCCGGGCAGGCATGCCTGCAGCAGGTCTTTCATCAGCTGGTCGTTCCTGTAGGGCGTCTCCATGAAGATCTGGGTCTGGTCCAGGCGGTACGCCTCCCGCTCCATGGCCTGCAACGCCCTGATCCTCGCCTTGCTGTCGATGGGCAGGTAGCCGTGAAACACGAAACGCTGCCCGCTGAATCCCGACGCCATCAGGGCCAGCAGCACCGAACCCGGCCCTACCAGGGGTACCACGGCGATGCCCCTGCGATGTGCCATGGCCACCACCTTCTGCCCCGGATCAGCGACGCAGGGCATGCCGGCCTCCGATAACAAACCGGTGTCATGACCCTCTTCGGCCGCATCCAGGAAACCGGAAGCATCTTTATCGGAAGTATGCTTGTTCAGCAACAGCAATGCCACATCATCAAAGGAAGCTGTAAAGCCCGCCTTGCGCAAAAAACGCCGGGCCGTGCGATCATTCTCCACGATGAAATGCCTGATGTGGCTGATCCGCGACAGGTTGCCGGCAGGCCATACATGGTCGGTGGTGTCGCTGCCCAGATCGGCAGGAATAAGCAATAGCCGTCCCCTGGTTTTCATAATGGCAGATTCCTTATGTCGGCATTCCCCCCGGAGAGGATGATGCCGGTTCTCTTTCCATAAAACACGTCCGGGTGCTCCATCACGGCCGCCAGGGGCACCGCGGCACTGGGCTCTGCCACGATCTTCATCCGCTCCCAGATCAGCACCATCGCCTTAATGATGCCTGCCTCGGATACCGTCAGGATGTCTTCCGCACCCTCCATGATAACCGGAAAGGTCAGTGTGCCCAGGGAGGTGCGCAAGCCGTCGGCAACGGTCTGGGGGTTTACTGATGGCACTAACGACCCCGAACGGAATGACCTCCATGCATCATCGGCCATGGCCGGCTCGGCACCATATACCTTCGTAAGGGGCGAAAAATAGCGTGCAGCAAGTATGGCGCCGCTGAGCAGGCCCCCGCCACCAACCGGAGCAAGCAATAGCTCCAGGTCTCCGCAATGCTCAAGCAGCTCTGCCGATGCCGTCGACTGACCCGCAATGATGCGGTAATCGTTGTATGGATGAATTTCACTGGCACCGGTTTCGGCAATGACAGCACGAAGGGTCGATTCCCTTGCCTGAAGGGTAGGAGGGCAGAACCGGATGATGCCGCCATAGTCTTTTACCGCATTCACCTTGACAGCAGGGGCATTTTCCGGCATGACGATATAGGCCTTGATGCCCTGCCTGCGCGCCGCCAGGGCCAGGGCCTGGGCGTGGTTGCCCGACGAATGGGTGGCAACGCCACGCAAACGGCCTGCAGCGCCCAACGAAACGATGGCATTGGTGGCACCACGAATCTTGAAAGCACCAGCCTTCTGAAAATTCTCACACTTGAAATACAACTGCGCATGAAACATCCTGTTCAATGTTTCACTGCTCATAACCGGCGTTATATGAATGTGGGACGCGATCCTTCGCCTCACAGCCAGAATATCATCCCTGCAGGGAAGCAGCTCCCGGTCAGACTCCATGAAATACGACAATATTATCGGTCTGTATAATCCTTTACAATCTCATCACAGGCGGCATCCAGAAGGTCGTAAACATGTTGGAAACCATCATCCATGCCGTAATAAGGATCAGGTACCTGACGGTTCTCCCCGGGATAAAGCCGGTTCAGGATCAACTCAACCTTGGCCTTGTCCTCTTCGTTGCGCGCCTTGGCTTTGAGCGAATGATAGTTCGGCATGTCCATGGCGTAGATCCTGTCAAAACGGTCAAAATCTTCGGGTACAAAGAGCCGCGACACCTGATCGGAGATATTGATGCCGTGCTGCTTTGTTATTTGTCTGGCCCTGAAATCCGGGCGCTCCCCTGCATGATAGGCCAGGGTGCCGGCCGAATCGACCTCCAAACCGATACCGTGCTGGCTGAACTTGTGCTTGAGTATGCCTTCAGCAATGGGTGAACGGCAGATATTACCCAGGCATACCATTAAAACTCCTTTCATAATATTTTGGTTAAAGCTTCACTTTGATCATGCTTTCCAGTTCGTCGGCATACCTCCTGAAGCTTTTATCTGTATCGATAAGGTTCTTTACTGTTTTACAGGCATGCAACACTGTGGCATGGTCCTTATTCCCGCAACGGCTGCCAATGGTTGCCAGCGATGACTTGGTATAGTTCTTTGAAAAAAACATGGCCAGCTGCCGGGCCTGTACGATTTCCCTCTTTCTGGTGCGGGAGTTTATTTTTTCAAGTGGGATGCTGAAGTATTCACAAACCATCTTCTGGATAAACTCTATGGTGATTTCGCGGGGGGAGGTTTTTACGTAGTTGTCGATGACCTTGACCGCCAGCGCGGGTGTGATCTCCTTCTGGTTGATGGAGGAATGGGCAAGGATCGAGATCAGGGCGCCTTCCATCTCCCTGATGTTGGTGGTGATACGTGTCGCAATCAGGTCAACCACCTCGCCCGGTATCTCCATACCATCGTTGTACATCTTCTTTTGCAGTATGGCCATACGGGTTTCGTAATCCGGCACCTGGAGATCAGTGGTCAGGCCCCACTTGAATCGGGACAGCAGCCGCTGCTCAATGCCGCTCATCTCGACCGGCGGCGTATCGCTGGTGATGACAAGCTGCTTGCCGTTCTGATGCAAATGGTTAAAGATATGGAAGAACACATCCTGGGTCTTTTCCTTGCCAGCCAGACAGTGAACGTCGTCAACGAGCAATACATCAATCATCTGGTAAAAATGAATGAAGTCATTCTGGTTCTGGTTCCTGACCGAGTCGATGAACTGGTTGGTAAACTGTTCGGCCGACACGTACAATACGGTTTTCTCAGGGAAGTTATTCTTTACTTCAATACCAATGGCATGTGCCAGGTGGGTCTTCCCCAAACCATTCACACTATAGATCAGCAGCGGGTTGAACGATGTTTTACCCGGATTTTGCCCTACGGCCAATCCAGCACTCCTTGCAAGGCGGTTACAGTCGCCCTGTACAAAATTATCGAAGTTGTAGGAATCAATGAGCTGGGGATGGATATTCAGCTTTTTCAGACCCGGTATGACAAACGGGTTGGGGATCGACTTGCCTTTGTTAAGATCCAGGGGCATGCTGACCGGCGGGTTCTTCAAGGCTTTCTTGTTCAGTGTGGGTGCGTGAACGGTGAAAGGACCCGAATTCTTTCCGCCCGACGAACTGTCCATCACAATGCTGTATTCCAACCGCCCTTCGGGGCCGAGTTCCTTTTTAATGGTCTTCTTCAAAAGGTCAATGTAATGCTCCTCCAGCCATTCATAAAAAAACTGACTCGGCACCTGCAAGGTCAGGATATTGTTTTTCAACTGTACGGCTTTAATGGGCGAAAACCAGGTCGCAAAGCTGTTGGGACTGATATTATCCCTGATCACCTGTAAACAATTTTTCCAAACTTTCTCGTGAAGTATCACCATTATACAAAGCTGCCAGAATAAAAAAAAATAGTAAGAATTGGTTTTGGTTTGGTTATCAAACATTAAGCCAAGAGATTCTATGGCAAAAACGGTAAAACAAATATTACCACAAATTAGTTAAAAAAAAAGCCCATATTAACTTTTTTATTTGAAATTTTTGTTGTATATGATTCAACCATTTTCTGGTTGTTCCCCTCCTCAAAATATATGTTTAACACGCCCATCCTAACACCACCTGAGCCGGCCTGCGCGATGGTAACGGGTTGGTTCAGGCTGTTTGCCACAACGGCAGGCGGATCAAGGACAGTATGGGTATGCCCGCCGATAATGATGTCGGTATGGCTTGTGTTTGCAGCAACCACAAGGTCACTGACTTTGTTGTGTCTATATGAATATCCCAGGTGTGACAGGCAGATGATCAGGTTACACCTGTGCCTGCTCAGCAGCGTGGCTTCCATATCCCTGGCGACCTCAACAGGATCCAGGTACCTTGTTCCGCTGAACAAAGCCGGACTAACGAGTCCGTTCGGGTCAATGCCCAGTCCATAGATGCCAATCTTCTGTCCTTTTCTTTTGAGGATAATATATGGTTTAGTTGTTCCTTTTAACAGGGTATCACTAAAGTCAAGGTTGGCGGTAACAAAAGGGAAATTGGCGTGGGGCATCACTTTCAGAAGCCCATCCAGTCCGTTGTCGAACTCGTGGTTACCGATGGTTGCGGCATCATAGCCCATCTTGCTCATCAGCATCAGTTCCGGTTCGCCACCATAGAAATTATAATAGGGGGTACCCTGGAATATATCGCCGGCATCGAGCAGCAGCAAATCCGGATCCATCCCACGAAAATAATTAATAAGAGCAGCCCTTCGGGCAAAACCGCCCATGCCGGCAAACCTGGGGTCATTCATGGGATAGGGATCAATGCGGCTATGGGTGTCGTTGGTGTGCAGGATGGTGAGTTTCTGAACACCCATGCCGGCCAGCGCCTTTCCGGCAAGACCCGTTAAAGCTCCCATGCCGGCAATGCCCATCAGCCGCAAAAATGACCGTCTGTTATCGATCCATTTATTCCGCATGGTACAAATTATTCTGAATGGCACACATTATTTCGCTTGGTTCAAATTATTCTGAATGGTACACATTATTTCGCATGGTACACATTATTCTGCATGGTACACATTATTCCGCATAGTACAAACGTCCGTCAAGTTGTGAAGTGATCATGATACCTGCCTGCTGCTGTTCCTCCAGATGCAGGATGATGGCATCCCGGATGCGCATGCCAATAAGCTCATAATTAATCGGTTCAAGAAAAAAAGCCATGTTGTCGCCGGCTGCGGCCAGGTAATCGCTGGTAAGGATCTTGTAGGGCCTGCCACTGTCGAATGGCTGGCCTTCAATGCTTACGCCGGCAACCTTTCTGTCCCTGATTCCGAGCCTGATACCAGCAATGGGAGTACCGGTGCTCCTGGACGCAATGTATCCCAGCAGATCCAGGGTGTTTTCCGGGGTGATGGTCAGCACCACCATCTCATTATCAAAGGGCATCAGCTCATAAATCCCCGACACGGTAACCGGCCCCTTTGGAATAGTCGTGCGTAAACCGCCGTAGTTCAATACGCAAAAGTCGATCTGCATGCCGTCGTCAGGCTGGTATAGCCGCCTGCCATGCTCCAGCACAAGATCGGCAATGAAGTTGTTAAGAAGGTCTTCGGGGGTTCCCTTTCTCATGACCTGGGCGGAGTAGGCCAGCACCCTGTTCATCTCTTCCTCGAGCGGCAACCGGTAAATGCTGATCAGGGAATCAATGTCGGTGTCGATGACGGCCATCTGAACGCTGTCGACACGCAATACCTGACCGTCGATGCCCTTTACCCTTTCTCGCTCAGAGCAGGCAGAAACGATAACAATGAGGAATAAAAAACCGTAAGCAAGGTTTATGCTTTGCTTCACCATAACAATTTTATCGATAATGGGAATAAACGACAATATTAAAACTTATCCCCGAGAAAAGCAACCTTTTCTTCAGTTTCCAATAAATAAATTCTTTTAATAATTGCGGTGAAGATTGGGACTATTTTAAAGCAAATGGGATGGGTTAATTCTTTATAATACTGAGGCCCTGAATTTTATTCAGCTGGGATAGAACCTCAGCTTCAAGCCCCATTCTTACCGAAAACCTGAGCATACAGTCCATGCCGCTTGCTTGTTGCGTGATGGACAGGTTGTAGTCTTTGATGATTTTCATCACCTCATTCATGCACGCATAGCCAAAAGTGATGCTATGGGAATTTTCACGCACCCGGCTAACAATCTCAGCATTTTCAATGGCATGCTGCGATGCGCACTTGTAGGCATTAATAAGGCCCCTGACGCCCAGCTTGGTACCACCGAAATACCTGACAACCACCACTAAAACATTGGTGATGCCTGCCGACAGTATTTGCCCGTAGATGGGCCTGCCCGCTGTTCCGGATGGTTCACCATCGTCGTTGAACCGGTAATTTGTTTGGTCATAGCCCAGCATCCAGGCATAGCAATGATGCCGGGCATCATAATACTCTTTTTTCAGGGAGGCAAGATGCTCCTTAACCTCTTCTTCGGTGTGCACAGGAAAAACCTTCGCGATGAACCTGCTGCCTTTGTCTTTGTAGTTGCCCCCGGCGGGCGAGGCAATGGTAAGATAGGTGTCATTCATGGTAAAAATGTCTCACATGGAAGAAATGTTGCAGGCAGCTGTATCTCTGCCCGGGTGTATAAGGTTCAGCATGCAGCAGGCAGTTTAAGGCATGTGCCAGAAAAAACCCTCATTTTCCATGATGATCCGGGAAGTATTGACATTGCCCGGCAAGGGGGCACGGCATCCATCCCCAAAAAACTGATTACCGGTAAACACCCTGGCTTCATCATAAAGATTCTGATCTATCAGTGCCTGAAGGAGGTACCTTCCGCCTTCCACCAGCACTGATTGTATACCTTCCGTGTAAAGATGGCGCATGATCCCGCCGGGCATATCTTCACCGGGAGGGAGCCTTACCCAGCTGATGTTGTTGTTACGGGCATTTCTCACATGGTTGTACACCAGTGTCGGCTGCTCTCCATGAAAGATATTCAGTGTGTTGGGCAGGATACATTTTTTGTCAATTACCACCCGCAAGGGTTGCCTGCCATGCCAGTGGCGCACGTTCAGGGTGGGATTGTCGAGCAGGGCGGTATTGGTGCCAACCATGATGGCCGCCTCCTCCGATCTCCACTTATGTACGAGCATGCGCAGCTTTTCACTTGTTATCCATGTTGGTCTGGCGGGAGCTCCCGGCTTGCGGATGATGTCAATAAATCCATCGGCCGTTTGCGCCCATTTCAGAATGACATATGGCCGTTTCTTTTCATGGAAGGTAAAAAAGCGCCTGTTCAACTGTCTTGCCAGATCGCCGCAAACACCAAGGGTCACGTCGATGCCGTTTTCACGCAGCATCAACAAGCCCTTGCCAGCTACCTCAGGGTTGGGGTCCAAAGTGGCGACCACCACCCTGCCGATCTTTTTTCTTATCAACAGTCCGGCACAGGGAGGTGTTTTGCCCTGGTGGGAGCATGGCTCCAGGTTTACATAAAGGGCAGCGCGGGGCAGGAGCGAGGGATCGGAAACAGCCTCCAGGGCATGGACCTCTGCATGGCGACCGCCGTATCGCCGGTGGTACCCTTCACCTATGATATGTCCGTCGTATACAACAACACAACCAACCATGGGGTTGGGCGCCACACGACCCATGCCGTTTACGGCCAGATCAAGGCAGCGTTGCATATATCTTTCATCGGTTCCCATAGACAGACTCATTATTATACACCATCATAATTATATATCATCACTGCCGTTGCGTTGTTTTGATGGGTTATCTCCTTAAAGACTTGATGCATAACTGGTTAATTGCTTTTCGGCAAAGCAATGATTTGAAAATATTTGTCGACATTTCCGAAGCTAATTGGTATCACCACCATGCTAGATGAACTGCAGGATAACCTCTTTCAGCAGCTTTTCTTCAAGGAGCCTGGCGATTTTTTTCACCACCGTACGTCTGATCTCCAGTTCAACGGGCAGGTTGGGATCCTGGTGGGCAACATTGATGGCCGTGCCCACCCTGAAATCAATGGAGTCACTCTCGAGAAACATTTTTACAATGCGGTCGGCAGGACCCTTTCCAAGGTCTGTCCCGGCATCATATCTTTCTAGTATCTCAGCCACCTTGCTCAAGGTCAGAATGCCTTCAGTGACCAGGTCATAGCCTTCCATAATGGATACCGGTGGCAGGTCCGGGTCATCGAATTCAAGCTGATCTTCTATTTTCAGATCCAGTTCCCTGGCAATAATGTCAGCGGTTGTGCCTCCGCAAATGATTTTTTTTCCCTTAAAGGAGCTGACCATCGAAGCAAGCGCAGGGTCTTCTCCCTTGTCAAACGGCGGACCGGTAACCAGCAACAGCTTCCTGGGTTCTCTGAAGTAAACCACCACACTGCTCATATCGTCCTTGGCCTGATAGCCGTCATTGGCATGTGCCCGGTTAACGATCAGGGCCGACAGGTTCGTGGCTGAAATGCCCGGTTTGTCATTTACCGTGTCTGTGGTAAATTTTTCAATATTCTCCTGCCCCCAGCCGAGCAAATATTTGCCCATACCCAGCCCCGACTGGGTGATGCCGTCGCTGAGCAAAATGATGCGGTCTTCCTTCTGCGCCATAAAGGCGCAGGCTTTTATTTCCTTGGGCTGGCTGCTTTTAATCTCCAGCTCCATAAAATCCCAGTCAGGTTTATATGGCTTGCTTCCCCGTAGCACAATGCTGTCAGGATTGTCGTAGTTGAGAATGGTGGTCTGCCCCGAATCTTCTATATCGACAATGGTGAAGGTGGCATAGCTGATCTTGCGTTCGCTGCAAACCGGCAACGTATTCATGATGATCTCGGCAATTTTTTTTGCATCCCTGTGCTCCTTGGTGAAATTCAGCGCCATGGTGGCCGTCAGGGTGGCAAGCAGGTTGGCCTTCACACCATGACCCATCCCATCCGACAAAACAACAACCGTGCGCCTTTCCTCCTTCACTTTCTGTGAAACGAAAACATCGCCGCAAATCCGCTCACCTGCATGGCTTCTCAGCAATGACCCTACCTCTATGTAAAACAGGTCATTCATCAGTCTGCCCGGGGTTTTTGATCTTGTTGTACGTCTCGATGATAGAGTTCAGCATTTTCTCGGTCTTGCTGGCCCCTTCACCAAGCGAAAAGGCAATGTTCTGCACCATCTTCAGGTTTTCGTCAATCACCTCCGTAACACGGTTAATGATCTCTTCCTGCCGTACCTCAGCCACATACATGTCTCTGAGAACCCCTCCCACCACCTTTCCGGGCTTAAGGGAATAGATGCTGATGTTCAACAAACCATCATTGTAGTTCACGTCCTTGCCAACAATATTCTCGTTGTTCTCAAGTACATAACTGAACAGGTTGTAAATATTGAAAGGCAGCAGGGTTTTCAGGTCAGCGCCGATAAGCCCGGGTATGACCTCGTTAATAACCTGGGCGTCCTCACCCAGCACCTTGACAAAGCTCAGGTTGGATTCAATGATTTTCATCTTGTCATCGATGATGACCGCTGCAGAGGGAAGATTCTTCAGCAGGGCAGAGGTTGTCTCAAGCGACTGGGTGATCATCTGATTGTGCTTCCTTAACTCCTCTTCGGTTTGTAACAGCTTTTCCTGCTTCTTTTTCAGGTTTTCATTGTTGTTTTTCAGGGTTTTGATATAGTCCTGCTTGCTCCTGAGCGAATAGGTGAGACACATATCGGGTCGGGTGAGGCCCTGGCTGATTGAAATGGCAAAGTCACGGCAGCTACTGAAACCACAGGCGTGACACCCGGCATCCTCGTCGATCTGCTTGCCCAGGCTTTTCAGTATTTCCTCCACGCGGTCGTCGTCGGGCCTGGGCAACCGCTGGTCGTCGGCCCTAAAATTCCGGCCCAGATCCAAACCGGCATAGGTTGCCATTTCCTTTTCCCATTGCTGGTGATCATAATTCTTCAGGCGCTTGTTCGCATAATCAACAACAAGCGTTCGTCTCAGGAACTTCTTTGACTTGTCGGTGGTGCCCGGCCCCATCAGGCATCCTTCATCGAAAAAAATGTTAAAATGCTTATGAATCAGCTCTGTATGGCTCTCAAACTCTTGTAATGCTTTAACCATATTGTCAGGACCGTCGGTCGTTATAACCGAACTTTTAAGCAGATCCTCGCTGATACCTGCAGCATAAAGGATGCCATTACTGAGCGGATACAATGAGCCCAGGTTGCCAATGGGAGGGTCAAACTCGGAATATTCCACCATCGATTCCTTGATCTGGAAATGATCGAACATTTTTCTGAGCCCACGAAAAGTCAATACAGCGTCAACCCGTCCATCGCCTTCATGCAGCGAACCTTCGTATTTTGCCGATATGCAGGGGCCTATAAACACCACCTTGATGTGGTCGCCATAGGCCTTCCTCACCACTTTGGCCATGGCTGTCATCGGTGTGACAATGGGTGCCAGGTTGCCAAGCAGTTCGGGGTGGAATTTTTCAACATAGCTGACCACACTCGGACAGTTGGAGAGGATGTAGTACTTCCCCCTGAAATTGTCGAGCAACTCCTTGTATTTCGCGGCTACCAGGTCCACACCAAACGATACCTCATTCACGTATTTGAACCCCAGCGAACGGATCATTTCTACAAACTTACGGTAATCGGCGATATCAGGAAACTCACCGCTGATGGTCGGATCAATAATGGCTGCCACTTCAGAACCCGATTGCAGAAGGCCTATGGTTTCGGATACGGCACTCTTCACGGATATGGCCGAGGAACCACATACCCCAATACAGGTTCCGCAACCTATGCAACGGTCATGATCGACCACCGGCAATCCCTGTTCATCCCTGACCATGATGGCCCTGACAGGACATACCCTTACACAGGCATAAGACCGGGTACAGCGCGAATGGTCAATCTCAATGATTTTCATGAGGGTCTTTATTCTGTTCAAATATTGCCTTTTCAAGCGTGTCAATGACCAATGCATGGTCAACATGATGCACCGTCAGGTCGCTAATACGGATATTGGGACCATGCTCACACTGCCCCATGCAATGGCAACCCTTGAATTTGACAAGTTCTGCCAATCCCTTGCCTGATAAATAGTCCCTGATAACCTGCAACACCTTCTTGTTGCCCCGCGAAAAGCAGCTGCTTCCCATGCAAAGGGTGATCACTGCAGGCCTGGGTTCGGTTGGGGGGGTACTCATTTTTCATAAGGGTTTGATGAACACAAAAATAAACAAAGCTTTTGACAATTTAGTTAATTGCTTAACATCTTTGCCTCCAGATTTCTTTTAAAGAATTAATCCAAATAACATTTAGGCTGAAAAATACCCAACAATATATAAATCCTGTCCTATTTCTAATCTTTTTTCCTTAATTTTGCTGCTATCCTGAAAACTAATAAAGTTCTAGCAGACAGATTATATGGGTTTTCAGCATGAAGTGGCCTATATGCAACCTTCAATTGTGAAAAAAATATCAACTTGAACATGAAGCAGGATCTGGAACCCATATTTCTGAAATTCCCCAATCGTTTAAGGGAAGACTTAATCCCGATGCTTCAGATGATACAGGATAAATTTGGGTACTTGTCGAAAGACATCATCAGGGAGGTGGGCTTTTACCTGGATATCAGTGTCAATAAAATATACGGGGTAGCCACATTTTACGACAATTTCCGGTTTGGTCCCGTTGGTCGCTATCACATCAGGCTGTGCCACGGTACGGCCTGTCATGTGGCAGGTGCATCCACACTTTTGCAGGAGCTGGAGATGCAACTACGCATTGGCAGTGGCGAGACCGATAAGGATGGGCTATTCAGCCTGGAGGTTGTATCCTGCATTGGTGCCTGTGGCCTGGCGCCGCTGATAGAGGTCAACCAGGAATATTTTACCAATTTATCCCACGAAAATATAAAAAACCTGATCAGTCAGTTCAGGGAAAAAGACCGCTTGTCCTATGAGAGCTGAAAGTAACGGAGACACAAGGCAATTTCTGGTGAACCGGGTTTTGCTTGATCCAGACAGGGAGTCATCCGTTGCTGTGATGAAGCGCTTGTCGTACTTTTCAAAGGAGCGTATCCACAAACCATATATTTACATTGGATCGGGCACCTGCGGTGTGATTGCCGGCGCTGCTGCCACCCATGATGCTGTTCGGCAATACCTGGCAGAGCACAGTATTGATGCAGAGGTGGTCAGGGGTGGTTGTATGGGTTTATGCCAGGCAGAGCCCGTGGTTGATGTGCAGCTGCCCGGAAAAGCCAGGCTCTCTTTTGCGAACATTACCGAAGAAAAGGTCTCTCAACTGCTCGACGATGTATTGAATCATCAGATACCGGAGGTGGAGATCATAGGTCAATATGACAGCAAGTTACACCAGTTGTGGGATAAAATACCCCTGGTTGGTTCGCATCCTTTTTTTGCCAGGCAGGACAAAGTTCTTTTGGAACATTGCGGGCTTATTGATCCGGTATCAGTGGAAGAATACATAGCCCGTGGCGGCTACTGGGCTTTTGCCGATACCATTTCCCGTCATACCCCCATACAGGTGTGCAAACTGTTGGAGGAAAGCGGCCTGGCCGGCAGGGGTGGCGGGGCTTTTCCTGTTGGAAAGAAATGGCGCATCACCCTGGAAGCTGTCAGTGAGCAGAAGTACTTCGTATGCAATGCCGTTGAAAGTGACCCGGGCAGTTACATGAACCGTGTCATCATTGAAAGCAATCCGCACAGGCTCATAGAAGCCCTGCTCATCTCCGCCTATGCCACGGGGGCGTCGAAGGTATTTATTTTTATCCGCAAGGAATTCAGGTTGGCCATTGAAAGACTGAAGGCTGCACTGGAAGGCGCCTATGAATACGGGCTTGCAGGTCATCATATTTTTGACTCCGGCGCAAATATCGACATTGTCATCAAGGAAGGGGCGCGGGCATTCGTATGCGGTGAAGAAACCGCGCTGAACAACAGCATAGAGGGGAAAAGGGCCATGCCGGCATCCAAACCTCCGTTCCCGGCAGAGAAAGGACTTTGGGACAGGCCCACCAGTGTCAACAATGTGGAAACACTTTTCAACATACCTTCGATTGTCAGGTATGGGGCAGGGTGGTACCAGGACAAAGGCACCAAAAACAGCAAAGGAACCAAGCTGTTCACCCTGTCGGGAAAAACCCGCTACTATGGTACCATTGAAGTACCCATGGGGTTGACCTTTCGCGAAATTATTGATCAAATAGCCGGAGGGCTAAATACCGGTGAGCCTTTCAAGGCCATTGTGCTGGGCATCAATTCAGGCAGCTATATCACCCCTGATACCATTGATACTCCCGTTGATTTTGATGCCCTCAGAAACATCGGTTCTTCCCTTGGCAGCGGTGCTTTCGTGGTGGTTGATGCGACCACCTGTATGGTTGACATGGCAAAATTCTTTACAGCCTTCTTTCAGAAGGAAAGCTGCGGAAAGTGTATTCCCTGCCGCGAAGGAACGGCACGCATGCTTGAGATCATTGACCGGGTCACCAGGCGTCCGCCAGGTGGTGATTCCCTGAAGCCGCTGGAGCGTTTCAAGGGCGTGATGCAACTGAAAGGACTGGCGACGGTGATCAAGGACACATCGCTTTGCCAGCTGGGCAAATCGTCGCCCAATGCCATACTCAACATCCTGAAACATTTCAAGCCGGAATTCGATATGCACATATTCGAAAGAAAATGTGAAGCCAACGTATGTCGCGACCTCAGGGTATTCTCCATCGATGTGAGTCAGTGTACAGGATGTACCGCATGTTACAAGAAATGCCCTGTTGATGCCATAATCGGATCGCCAAGGTCGCCACATTTCATTATTGAAGAAAAGTGCATCGGGTGTGGCAATTGTTATGAGGTATGTAAATTCAATGCCGTAACCATCACTTAGTGTGACCTTATATAGTAAAGAAATACAGACAGATGTCTTTTCAGATAGAAGTAAACAACCGGCTTATTGATGCGACAGAGGGGGAGACCCTGCTGACGGCCCTGAGACGCCATGGCATCAAGGTGCCAACCCTGTGCCACATGAACCGCTTCACGCCCTCCGGGGCATGCCGGCTGTGTGTGGTGGAGGTGGAAGGCAAGCGCGACCTGATCACTTCGTGCTCCTTTCCCGTTGAAAAGGGAATGAAAGTGCTGACAAACAGCCCGCGGGTCATCAAAGCCAGAAAATCACTGGTTGAACTCCTCTTGTCAAACCACCCTGATGATTGCCTCTATTGCGAAAGGAATGGCAACTGTGAATTGCAATGGCTGGCAGAGGAAATGAATGTTAAAGAACGGAAATATTTCTGTGAGAAAAACAGGTATTTCCCCGATCACTCTGCCAGCAGCGTAGCCCGCGACCCAGCCAAATGCATTCTGTGCAGCCGTTGCGTCAGGATGTGTGAAGAGATACAGGCCGTAACGGCCATCGACTTCCTTCACCGGAGCAATAAAACCATCGTGAACAGTGCTTTTAACACGGGACTCAACGGTTCAGGCTGTATTCACTGCGGACAGTGCATAATGGTCTGTCCTACAGCGGCTCTCGCCGACATCTCCCATATTGAAAAGGTACAGGCTGCCATCGCAAAACAGGGTAAAAATACCCGGTTTCTGGTTTCTCCATCGGTGGTCGTATCGGTGGCATAAGAACTCGGCATGAAACCAGGAGAAAAACTGGCAGGGATGATCACAGCCGCCCTGAAGAAGTGCGGAGCAGATACCGTTTATGACCTGGGTGCAGGCTGCGACATTCATATTCAGCAAGAGGCCGCCCTCTTTCTTAAACGCCTTGGCGAGCCTGCGGGCCTGCCTGTGCTCTCTTCCTGCTGCCCCTCATGGGTAAGCTACGCGGAAACCTTCAGGCCTGAATGGCTGCCCCTGATGTCTGATGCCAAATCACCCCAGCAGAAGGCTGGTTCACTGCTGAAGTTTGACAGCAACAACCTGCCGGTAAAAGAGGCCGCCTCATTCTTCACTGTATCCGTTATGCCGTGTACGGCAAAAAAATATGAAGCCTCACGCGAAGAGATGACCCATAAGGGTGTGTCGGAAATCGATGCGGTACTGACCATCAGGGAGTTATTCAGGTTATTGAGGACGAACGGCATCGACCTGCAGAGCATGGAAGCAGAAAACTACGACGGGCCATTCGTCCGTTCGTCAGCAGCGGCCTTTAAAATGGGATATTCAGGAGGCAAGGCGGAGGCCGTGGCCCTGGAAGCCTTCCTGCAGGCCGGCGGAAAAGCAGAGGCATTCAGGTTTGTGGTACCAAAAAATATTTCCAAAAAGAAAGAGTCGAAAGCAATGATCAATGGCCAGTCATATGGTTTTGCATGGGTAAGCGGGATGGCAGAGGCCGTTGAATATATTGACTCTCTGAAGAGGGACAAAAGAACCGATATCCACTACGTTGAAGTGATGGCCTGTCTGGGTGGCTGCGCCGGCGGGGGTGGTCAACCCATCGACAGGCATCCTGCCAAACCCAGGAACAGGAAAAAGATATGCCAGGAAATGGAAAAATTGTGTTACGTGCAGAGCCCCTCACAGGGAGCATAAATATGGTGGCAGGGACCATGGTTCGATGCCGCTTTGTCCGGATCATCATGGTTGCGGCACAGAAACAAAGAAAATAAGGAAGTAAGATAAGCAGGTGGACAAGGAAACAAACAGCAAAATCATATATACTGTCAAGGACAGGTGCAAGGTATGTTATACCTGTGTGCGGGAATGTCCTGCCAAGGCCATCAGGATCGTCAACGGGCAGGCGGAGATCTTGCCGGAGCGCTGTATTGCCTGCGGCAACTGCATCCGCGTGTGCAGCAGGGAGGCCAAGATGTTTGCCTTTGCCATCGACAAGGTGAAAAAATTGCTGCAGTCGGAACACAAGGTAGCCGCCATTGTTGCACCCAGTATTGCCGGTGAGTTCACCGATATCTCCGATTATCACAAGTTTGTAGGTATGATAAAGGCCCTTGGTTTTGACTATGTCAATGAGGTGGTCTTTGGTGCTGAACTTGTTGCGCACAAGGTGAAGGAGCTGATGCATGTGCAGCAGGAGAAATCCTATATTTCCACCAGTTGCCCGGCCATTGTCACATACGTGGAGAAACACCATCCGCAGATCATTGATGCGCTCGCCCCGGTGGTATCGCCCATGATTGCCACGGCGCGTGTGGTGAAAAAGATCCATGGTGAAACGGTTAAGATCGTTTTCATCGGCCCTTGCATCGCGAAAAAGGTCGAAGCTTCCAATCATCAGTTCGACGGACTGATTGACGAGGTCATTTCTTTTGTCGAGTTGAGGAGGATGTTTTCTGAAAAGGGCTTGAAGGAACATAATGTTGAGCCTGCCCAATTTGACCCGCCCGTGGCTGGCAGGGGTTCTGTTTTCCCAATCAGCGGCGGCATGTTGCAGACTGTTGACCTGGACGAGGATTTTGTGAAGGGTGAGATTGTGGTGGCCGAGGGCCGGCATGATATCACGGAGGTTTTGCGTGAGTTTGAAGAGGGTTACCTGGAGGCCAAAATGTTTGACCTGCTTTGCTGCAATGGCTGCATCAACGGCCCTGGCATGAGCAACAAGCAACAGTTTTTCTTTAAGAGGAAAAGCATCTCCAACTACGCAAAACGCAAGTCAGACGAGTTGGACCCGGTGCAATGGAAAAAGGATATAGACACCTACCTGAAGCTGGAACTTGGCAGGACTTACCAGGCCGACGACCAGCGTTTCCCCAATCCACCGCAAAAGGAGGAGATCAGGGCGGTGTTGAGGGAACTCGGCAAGATGGTACCCGAAGACGAGCTAAATTGCGGTGCATGTGGCTATGACACCTGTTACGAGCATGCAGCGGCTATCCTGAAAGGTATCGCCGAAACAGAGATGTGTCTGCCCTATACCATCGACAAGCTGCACTCCTACATCAAGGAACTCGACGTCTCGAACAAAAAACTGGCCACAACCCAGGCGGCCCTGAAACAGAGCGAGAAACTTGCATCCATGGGCCAGCTGGCCGCAGGAATAGCCCATGAAGTAAATAACCCCCTGGGGGTGGTCATCATGTACAGCCACATCCTGCTCGACGAAGTAGAACCCGACCATCCCATATTTAAAGATCTGAAACTTATCGCTGAACAGGCTGACCGGTGCAAAAAGATCGTCGGCGGCTTGCTTAACTTTGCCAGAAAAAGCAAGGTATCCCTCAGCGAAATACCCGTTAATAAACTGCTAAAAGACGGACTTAAGACCCTTGTCCTGCCCAGAAATGTAAACCTTAAAATAAAAATAACTACCCTTAACCCTGTTATTGAGTGCGACCATGACCAGATGTTACAGGTCTTCTCAAACCTATTCAAGAACGCTGTTGATGCCATGCCGGATGGCGGTGACCTGATCATCAACGTAACTGATCATAGCGGCGACAGGGAGGTGCTGTTTGAGGTGCGGGATACCGGAATCGGTATTTCACGGGAAAACCAGGAAAAGATGTTTGAACCCTTTTTTACCACCAAAGAAAGCGGACAGGGGACAGGGCTCGGTTTACCCATTATTTACGGGATAGTAAAAATGCACCGGGGAAATATCAGGGTAGAATCGAACAGCGACCCTGACCAGGGCCCGACCGGCACCTGCTTCTGGGTCTCGCTGCCCAGAAGCATATCAAAAACAGAAGAAAATACCATTGCACAACTCGCCGGATAAAATATAAAACCATGTTGAAGAAGAAAAAGAAAACCATATTGCTGGTTGATGATGACCAGGATTATCTGCTCCAGATGAAAATGGCCATAGCAGATATGGGCTTTGAAGTAATCACGGCCGACACACAAAAAGAAGCCGAAGCAATCATAGAAAGGCAAAAACCCGATCTGGCCATCCTCGACCTGATGATGGAGCAACAGGATACCGGCTTTATCCTCAGCCATAAGATGAAAAACAAATATCCCGGGGTTCCCATTATCATCGCTTCGGCAGTCACCGCAGAAACAGGGATGTTTTTTGATGTCGATAACCAGGAAGAGCAAGACTGGATCAAAGCCGACTTGTTTCTCGAAAAAGGCATCAGAATGGACCAGCTACACAAGGAAATTAACAAATTACTGAAAATTTAGGACAAAGATGGGAAAACTCAAGCTGCTGGTCGTGGATGATGAACCCGGTATCAGAAGCGGTGTCCTTAGGATATTGGAAAATTATTCGGTCAGTTACCCCTTCATGGATGAGGATTTCGAGTTTGAGGCGGAAGCCGTTGAAACCGGAGAGGAGGCACTGAAAATTCTCGACAGCAGTCATGTTGACATTGTGCTGCTCGATAACAAGCTTCCGGGCATACAAGGCATCGATGTGCTTGAATATATCAATAAAAAGGAACTGGACATCGTAGTGGTGATGATCACCTCCTATGCTTCACTCGACCTTGCTGTTAAGGCAACCCGGAAAGGGGCTTACGACTTTGTTCCCAAACCTTTTACACCCAAAGAATTGCGGGCATCCCTGGAAACAATCACCAAACAATTGTTTCTCAGGAGAATGACCGCTAAACTGAAAACGGAAGGAAAACAAATCAGGTTCCAGTTCCTTTCGGTCTTGTCGCATGAACTTAAATCACCGCTGAATGCCGTGGAGGGATACCTCAGAATGATGCAGGAAAAAAAAGCAGGAGAGCAGTTACAAGACTATATGGGTATGATCGACCGGTCGTTGTTTCGCATTCAGGGCATGCGCAACCTGATCCTGGATATGCTGGATTTCACCAAGATTGAGTCAGGAAAAAAAACCAGGGTCATAGAACCTTTAATGCTGTGTGAGATAACCCGGCATTGTATTGACTCCTTTCAACCCCTTTCCATTCATAAAGATGTTGACCTTTACCTGAACTGCCCACAGAATATTGCATTAAATGGCGACAGGCAGGAGTTGGAAATTATTCTTAACAATTTGATATCCAATGCAATAAAATATAACAAGCAGGGTGGAAGAGTGGATGTAAGCCTGAAAAGGGAAGATAACAACGTCATCATCAGTGTCGAAGATACCGGCATTGGCATGCATGCCAAAGATGTTGATAAACTGTTCGGGGATTTTGTCCGGATAAAAAGTGAGGAAACAAAAAACATAAGTGGAAGCGGGCTTGGACTTTCCATCGTAAAGAAGCTGCTGGAAATGTATGAGGCGAAGATAACGGTTGAGAGCACACCTGGTAAGGGGAGCTGCTTCACCGTCTATTTCCGGGAAGAGTAGAATATCATTATGATCTGGTCTTTTAACAACAAACTGCTTTAACAATGAAAGCAAATAACATATACGACCTGCCGGGGAAAACGGTTGAACGTCTGAGCCAGTACCGCAGGATATTATACAACAGCGTTGCACAAGGCAAGAACAACATTTACTCTCATGAGCTGGCGAGGATCATGAACCTGACGCCTGTCCAGGTCAGGCGCGACCTGATGCTGATCGGTTACAGCGGCAGCCAGAGCAAGGGTTATGTGATAAAGGACCTGATACTGCTTATCGGCAGCATTATTGATTCTGACGAAGGCCAGAATGTAGCCATCGTTGGTATGGGCAACCTTGGAAGAGCCATCACTAGTTATTTTACCGGTAAGCGGGATAAATTATCCATTATGGCGGCATTTGACAATGACCTTCAAAAAACAGACCGGGTCATATCCGGTGTGCCTTGCTACCATATCACAAAGGCAAAGGAAGTGATACGGGAAAACCAGATCAGCGTTGCCATTCTTACCGTTGCTCCCGGTGCTGCCCACGATGTGGCCAATATGTTGATTGAGGCAGGTGTAAAGGGGATACTGAACTATACCTCGGTTCCGCTGACCCTGCCCGGTCATGTCTTTCTGGAAGAATACGACATCATCACGTCGCTCGAAAAGCTTGCCTTTCTGGTAAAAAGCAGCTAGACCATTGTTAACTCCAGTTAAAAAAAAAATGAAGGTATTCGATCATATCAGTGCGGCGGCAGGGAAGATTAAAAATCCGGTAGTAACAACCGGTTCATTCGATGGTGTGCACATCGGTCATAAGATCATCATCAACCGCCTGAACCAGATCGCTGCGGAGATCGGCGGGGAATCGGTGCTGATCACTTTCCATCCCCATCCCAGGAAAGTCCTCTATCCGGAACAAAATGACCTGAGGCTGATCAATACCAGGGAAGAGAAAACTGACCTGCTGAGAAAAGCCGGCCTCGACAACCTTGTTATCATGCCCTTTTCCATTGAGTTCTCCAAAACTTCATCCCATGATTTTGTAAAAAATATCCTGGTAGGTGAACTAAAGGCAAAAGTCATCGTAGTGGGCCATAACCACCATTTTGGTCACAACAGGAAAGGCGATTATCATTACCTGGAAGAACTTAGCAGGGAATTTGCTTTTAAGGTGGAGGAAATCCCTCTTAAAGACATTGAAAATGAAACAGTAAGCTCAACAAAGATCAGAAAGGCCCTGTTCGAGGGCAATATTCAAAGGGCCAACGCCTACCTGGATCATCAGTATATCATTCAGGGTGAGACGCATTTGAATGAGCTCCCGGCACCCGGCCTGAACCTCTCCACGGTCAGGACTGCCATTGCCGAGGAAGAAAAGCTCGTACCCCCGGCAGGTATCTACGCAACCAACCTTTTTATGGGAGACCGGGCTATGAAGGGCATGACCATGATTTCGGCAGAAAACGGGATGAACAGTATACAGACCCATTTGCTCTACGACAGCCATGAATACGTCCGGGGAAAGGGAACTTTATACTTCTATAAGAAAGTATCAAACCTTGACTACCGCAGCGACCACAGCAGTCTGACCAATAGCCTGGAAGAGGTCAGGGAAATGATTGAAGACCTGATCTATTAATATAAACCCAGGTATGGCAGAAAACGGGAATATAGTGGTTACCTTTCTGGGCACCGGCACATCAACCGGGGTACCTGTTGTAGCTTGTGATTGCATGGTATGCAGAAGTGAAGATAAGCGCGATCACCGGCTGAGAACTTCAGCGATGGTCGAAACCGGTGACCTTCGCCTTGTTATCGACTGCGGCCCCGATTTCAGGTACCAGATGATCAGGGAAAAGGTCGATGACATCTCAGCCATAATTTTTACACATGGCCACAGAGATCATATTGCCGGCCTGGATGATGTCAGGGCCTTCAATTATGTGCTGAATAAAACCGTCGACATATACGCCAGCAAAGAAGTTATTGAGGCCATTAACAAGGAATACCCCTATATCCTGCACGAAAAAAGATTCTTTGGATCACCGCAGCTGAAATTCAATGTCATCACAAATGAACTGTTCAGCATCAAGGGAACGACCATCCTGCCTGTGGAAGTGATGCATAATCAGCTGGTCGTGTTTGGATTCAGGATAGGCTCATTTACATACATTACCGATGCCAGTTCCATCAGAAACAAAGAAAAACATAAATTGGCCGGCACCGATGTGCTGGTTGTTAATGCCCTGAGAAAATCCAAACATATTTCACATTTTTCCCTGCAGGAAGCCGTTAGCCTGATAGGAGAAATCAATCCTAAATCTGCCTATATTACCCATATCAGCCACTTCATGGGCCTTCACGAAAAAGTCGAAAAGATCCTGCCTTCCAATGTATTCCTCGCATACGACGGACTGAAAATTGAAATCTGAGGCCACCGCATATTTTTCCATTATTTATGTGGCATTCATAGTAACACTATGGCCCATTCAAGAATAAAACATTCATATTAAATACATGTTTTATCAGGTATTTCAGTTATTAAATTATTGAATTACTTTTTTTATTGGGAGGATGGTGGTTGCCGTATAATTTGTTTATTTTTGCATTATTATGCAGACTATTTTCGTATGATCTATCATCCAGAGAAATACCGCCTGAAGGACTTGCGCATGCAGCCATTCATTGATCCAGATGAAATTCACGGCTATTTGAACAATGTCAAATCCGACAGTGCACGTGTCAGGGAAGTGATCCGTGCCTCACTTGACAAGAAAAGGCTTTCGTTGGAAGAGACGGCGTTACTGATCAATGCAACGGATCCTGACCTGGTGGAGGAGATCAAGGAAGGGGCGCGCACCCTGAAAGAAAAGGTTTACGGTGATCGCATCGTTTTGTTTGCCCCGTTATATGTCGGTGATTTATGCACCAACAACTGTCAGTATTGTGGTTTCAGGGCTGAGAACAAAGCCATTAAGCGCATTACCCTGACGGCTGATCAGCTGGTGGAAGAGACCCTGGCTTTGATAGACAATGGTCATAAGCGGCTCATACTGGTATATGGTGAGCATCCGAAATATTCGGCTGAGTTTATAGCCGAAACCGTCAGGATTGTATATGGTGTGCGTCATAAGAACGGTGAGATCAGGCGGGTGAATATCAATGCTGCGCCGTTTGACATTCCGGGTTTTCGCACCATCCATGATGCCGGTATAGGCACCTTCCAGATCTTCCAGGAGACCTATCACCGTCCCACCTATGAAAAAGTGCACCTGGGCGGTGTGAAAAGGAACTACGAGTGGAGGCTTACGGCCCTTGACCGGGCGCAGGAGGCTGGTATTGACGATGTTGGGATAGGGGCTTTATTTGGTTTGTACGACTGGCGTTTCGAGGTGATGAGCCTCGTCAGGCATGTCAACCATTTTGAAGCGGTGTATAATGTCGGCCCCCATACCATCTCTTTTCCCAGGATACAAAACGCCCTTTCGCTGAATATTGACAAAGCCAATCTGGTCAAGGACGATGAGTTTGTCAGGCTGGTGTCCATTTTGCGGCTTGCCGTTCCCTATACCGGGATGATACTTACGGCCCGTGAACCCGCTGAGATACGTGACCAGGTGCTGCGTTTCGGCGTGTCACAGATCGATGGCGGCACCAACCTGGAACTCGGAGGGTATTCAAAGGGAAAGAAGGAATCACAGGATCTCACCATGGAACAGTTTCAGATCAACGACAACCGCTCGCTGAATGAGATCATGGATGAGCTGGTGGGCAAGGGTTATATCCCTTCCTTTTGCACAGCCTGTTACAGAAAGGGCAGGACAGGAGAGCATTTCATGGAGTTTTCCGTTCCGGGTTTTATCAAGCGTTTCTGTTCGCCCAATGCCCTGCTGACCCTGGCCGAGTACCTCGAAGACTATGCCCCCACCCAAACCAGGGAAGCCGGTTACAAACTCATTGACGAAAAATTGGCAGAATTGTCGAACCACCAGAACATCAAAGCACTGAAAAACAAGCTTGAACTGGTCAAAAACGGCAAAAGAGACTTGTATTTTTAATCAATACAGCAATATTACTATTACTGAACCAAAACGGCAGAGAGATGCAGCAAACTATGATACTTGGGGTAATGGTCTATGACCGTATCAAGGAAGCCGGAAGGACACAGCGCATATTATCCAGGCATGCCGGTATTATCCGCACCAGGCTGGGGTTTCATGAATTGTCGGCTGATACTTGCAGCCGGGTGGGTACCATCCTGCTGGTCTTGCACGGAGATCCCGCGCAATGGCAGGCTTTGCAGGATGAGTTGCATGAGATTGGTGGGATAGAGATTCAATCTATGAAATTTATGCATTGATAAAAAACAGGGTGCCATGACAGAAACTCGAATTTTAGGTGTAATGGTCAATGACCGTGAGAATGCGGCACTGGCAGTTCAGCATGTGCTGACCAAGTATGGCTGTTCGATACGGACCAGGCTTGGTCTGCATGATCTTGAGTTGTCGAATTGTGCCAGTTGCGGGCTGATCATTCTTGAGCTGACCGGCGATGTGAACGAATGTCTCCGCCTGGAAAATGAACTTTGGGCCATTGATGGGGTAAAGATCCAGAAAATGGTGTTTTAAAAAAAATATATGGCAAAACTGGTGCATTTATCGGAAGCGTCCTCACTGGCACTTCATTCCATGGTGCTGATCGCCCAGGCAAACAGGCATGTTAATGTGAACATACTGGCAAACCGAATGAATGCCTCGCGCAATCATCTCGCCAAGGTTCTGCAACAGCTTGTCAAATACAATTTTCTCAAATCGGTCAGGGGACCGAGCGGGGGTTTTGTGCTGAACAAACCGGCTGCGGCAATTACCATTCTCGATATTTATGAAGCCATTGAAGGTCAAATAGATGTGTCAGAATGCCCGCTTGACAAACAGGTCTGTCCGTTTAACAAATGCCTGATGGGTGGCCTGATCAGGGATGTCACCATGCAATTCAAGGAATATTTTGGCAGCCAGACCCTCGAAAAATTCATCAGTGATCCGGGGAAAGGGGACTGAATGCGTGGGATGAAAAACAATGTAAAGCATGTCATCTGGGACTGGAACGGAACCCTTCTAGATGATCTTGACATATGTCTGGAGGGTGTCAACCGCCTGCTTGAACGCCGGAAACTCCCGTTGCTGGATCGGGTGAGGTATATGGAAATATTTACTTTTCCGATACGTCACTATTATGAGGCAGCGGGTTTTGACTTTGAAAGCGAGCCCTTTGAGGTACCCGCCGAAGAGTTTATTGTTGAGTATAAAAAGATCTTGAACAGAACCCGCTTGTTTCCCGATGTGGCCGGCGCACTTGAAATGCTGCATTCAAAAGGGATCAAGCAATTCGTTTTGTCGGCCATGGAAGAACAGGCCCTGAGAGGCCTGGTAAAACAGCATGGCATCGATCATTATTTTGAAGAGATCTGCGGCATATCTGATAATTTTGCTGTTTCCAAGGCTGGCCGGGGGAAACAGATGATCAGGCAGCATGGGATGCAGGAGGCCGACACCCTGCTGGTGGGTGATACCCTTCACGATGCTGAGGTGGCTGATGCGCTTGGCATGAATGTCTTGCTGATAGGCAGGGGGCACCAACACCCAGACAGGCTGATAGCAAGCGGGCAACCAATTCTGTATGATCTTGTTGAACTGCTCAGTTACCTCTGGCCTGTGAACAGAGCAGCATCAGAAACTGAGCAGACATTGCCCAATACCCGGTAATCATCAAAGGGGTTTACCCGAACCTGTGGATACAAGCTTTCCTATTAGTTAAAATGGATATGCAAATCTGAGAATGTATTGTCCCTTAATATTTCCAGGGCTTTGGTATATGCTTCATCCCTTTGGATTATCACCTGTACGTAAGCACTGAAATCGAACAAATTTCTGGCAATCAAACCTTTCAGCTGCTCCCTCAGGTAATTCTCGGTCGGGTCCTCACCGAGATCAGGTGCATCCACGTCATTATTCTTACTATACGAAAAGAAGTTGTTGAGGAGGTCATCGTCGACAGTAAAATTGTTGACAAAAGCGTTCGTATCCTTGTATCTTTCAGACAACGTTTG